>Ga0233434_1000023_pt1 | contig 223834 bp, 267 predicted proteins | sample SI_122_August201_4_FD_182738 | JGI IMG/M metagenome (GOLD analysis project Ga0233434, IMG submission 182738) | Seawater microbial communities from Saanich Inlet, British Columbia, Canada - SI_122_August2016_120_MG | ecosystem: Environmental > Aquatic > Marine > Inlet | place: Canada: British...
GGAGTAGCTTCATCATCTTGAGGTTCTGGTTGTAACTCTAATTCTTGTGGTAGTTCTTCTGATGATTCTTTTGGTAATGAACCTCTAGAACTGGAAGGTGTAACTTCTGGTTGTAACTCTAATTCTTGGATTTGTTTTTCTAATTGTTCTAGTCGTGCTACTTGTTCAGGAGTAGCTTCATCATCTTGAGGTTCTGGTTGTAACTCTAATTCTTGTGGTAGTTCTTCTGATGATTCTTTTGGTAATGAACCTCTAGAACTGGAAGGTGTAACTTCTGGTTGTAACTCTAATTCTTCAGAAGGTTCAGATTTAACAAGTAATGTTTCAGGTAAATCTCCAAGAAAATCTAATTTCACTTTATTTTTATCAATTCTAAGATAAGGTGTTCCATCAATTGAATAAGTTAGAATTTGTTTTCCTTTTTTCCAAGAATTGTTTCCACTATGAATTGTAAAATAGATTAATCCATTTTTAATATCAGAAGATATAGTTAGACGATCAACAGATTGTCCTTTACTAATTCCATCATCAGTATCTCTATGTCTAATTGCAACAGAAATCAAATGTTCAGAATCATAACTTACTTCAGAAATTAAATAATCAGCCCATTTGTCCATTATAGAAAATTATGAAGGATTTCTACTAATTAAGCAATCTCGATTCATAAAAATTAAAATGATATTGATTAGAAAAAATATAGGAAAATTCTCAAAATTGTGAGAAATCAGATAAAAAATGAAATTTTCAAGAATTTAGGCATGAAAAATAAGATTATAATTGGTTTGAAATGACATTGTGATATGGAAATTTCTGTTGACCCGTGGAAAAAATTAATCATTCATGAAGTAATTGAATACAAGTTTGATGATTGGGTAAAGCAAATTGCGTTTAGTACAAGATCTTCAGGGGGTGCAATTCCTACAATGCAATGGACAAATGGAATTGTTTTTTCACCATCAAATTTCCCAACAACAAATGCTACAGTTGAAGAGCAATTAAAAGGAATTTTACATTGGTCGTCAGTTTCATTTGCAATTAAAGAAAAATTTGAAAAGCAAATTGTTAAAGAAAATGCAACTATCAATTTAGTTGATGTTAGTGTAAATGAAATTTTTAAAGAATTATCATTTAGTTTAAAACAACAATCAAAATATGCAACTACTTAATTTGGCAAAAATAAATGAATATTGAAGAAGCGATAAAAAATTGTGAGATTTATTCAAAACAAATCAAACAATATGATCCAGATCCATTTTATGTGAATCATTTTTTTACAAAATACATAGAGTTGGTTAATGAAATAGTAAATTTGATTTTTGAAGAAGCAAATAGAGATTTTGGATTATTTATTTCAGAAAAAAGTACTCAAGATAAATTTTTAGATAAAGCAAAATCAAAAAAAGATCAAAATGCAATAAAATTTTCAGAATGGTATTCAATAACATTTGATCAAGAACACAAAAATCCATTTCCAAATGCAATGAAAAAAATTTGTGAGTTTAAAAAGAAATTAAAAAAAATTCCTGAAATTAAAATCATGATTAGAGCATCAGACAGATACAAAGATGATGTGAATCAAGAAATCAAAGTTAACTTGACAAATAAAAAATTACGCTCAAAAGAAGAACTGAATATAGAAATTAAACGACAATTACCGATTTTTTTAGAAATTATTAATCATAAAAGAAAAAAGAGCAATGAACCAAAAGTTGATGAGAACCAGATAACAACGTCTACATTTATGGACATCGAAGACCACAAGGATATTGAAATTGCATATGTTTCTGAAATTTACATATCAGTATTAAAACGAATGATAATAGAAGTAAGAAAAGAAATTAAAAAATTAACGACGTGGGAATAATTTCAATCAATAAAACCAAAAACAGAATGTTCATTTTTGATTTTAATTATTGGCAAATATGAAAAACCATGATCAAAACTATCAGAAAATTCTGGATCTTTTCCATAGTTTCCTTGATATTTTACAAAATGTTTGTCAGGTTCAGAATCTAAATTAACATAATTGAAATTATAATAAACTTCATCCATTTCTAATGAAGTCACATATCCCAATACCCATGATTTCTTAGTAGGTATTGCATACAAAGTTCTATTTTGTTCATCTGGAAATTCAGGATCATATGTTAATCGTGCCAAACTTCCCAAATCTTTTACCTGAATAGGGTGAAATTGGTCACCAATCTCTGTAGATTTTTCAGTTAGTGATGAAATTTTAGATTCCATATGAATAATTGGTGCATAATGTGAAATATTTTTTGTAGATTCTACAATATCACATTTTTCTTTTCCGGCATTTACTTGATATGAAACATATCTCCCAAATTTGGGCATCTTAACATAAAAAATCAACAATGTATTTGCAAGAGTTAAACTACTTGAAATAATTCTATCATTATTAAATTCCTGAGAATATACTCTTTGAGGAAATTCTCTTAATGCACAAGCATATCTTGCTAAATCATCAAATCCAGATAATTCAATAAAACATTCATTCTGTGTTACATCCATTACAAAATTATGAGAGAATCATGTTTTTATTCTTTTGAAAATTTGAATGGCTTTGATTAATATTTTTTTTATCAAAATATTCCATGATAAAATGAAACAGGATTAATTTTGGAAATACCACTAATGAAATTAAAGATAAAATGAATTCTTCAAGATATATCCTGTAACTCCAATAGCAGTCATTATTTCTAAAGCAGTACATGTGTAAAAAAAAGAGAAATTTTTCTCTCAATTCAATTACTTATTGTGATTTTGGCCACATTGTACTCCAAGTTTCAGTGAATTTTTTCATCATTTCACCATATGCATTCATCTGTTCTAATCCAGATGAGCTCAGAGACTTTTGCCAATTTTCAACAAATTGTTTGAAAGATGAAGCGTTAGTATCATTGAGAGCTTTTTGCCAATTTTCAGTAAAGCCTTTGAATGAATTCATTCCTGCATCAGTCATAGCTTTTTGCCAATTTTCTCCAAATAACTTCATGGTTTCAGCACTAGATTCTACAGTTGCTTTTTCCCAAACTTCATTGAATTTTGATTGCATGTCATTGCTTGAATTTTGAATTTGTTCAAAAAGGGATTTCCAATTTTCAAGAGATTTTGTATATTCTCCCCATAATGAATCCCATTCATGATTTTTTTCTTGTTCAGACATTAACTAAAGATAATTGTCATTATTCTTAAATTGATCCATGATAAAATAAGGTAAAATGGTTTTTAGCGATTTTTTAATCTCTTTTCCATTCTAATTTTACCTTCATCAAATTTGGCTCGATCTTCATCTGTTTTAAGAGATAATTTTGCAACATGCATAGGTTTTCCATTTTTGTCTAATGCAACAAATGTTACAAAAGCAGTTCCAGTTACAGTTTTTATTCCAGTAATAATATCCTCAGCTTCTGCTTTAACTTCAATTTCCATTGAAGAGTTATGAACATAGTTAATTCTTGCATTAAGTGTAAGAACATTTCCAACAAAAACAGGTTTTAAAAAATTTACACTATCCATGCATACAGTGACAGCATTTGATTGAGAATGTCTTTGAGCAACAATTCCTGCAACCATATCAATATGTTTTAAAATTTCACCACCAAATACATTTCCAGCAGGGTTTGCATCTGAAGGAAACATTCTAACAATTACTTCAGCATGAGATTCTGAAGGACTTTTTTCACGAGAATTTGGATTTTCTGATGACATTTTTAATCTGAATTTTATTAATTATTTATCCAATTTAATTTAATCAGTTATTATCAACTATTTGAAATATTTTTCAAGTTTGATTTTGTCAATTTTTGGAATTTTTGCCAATTCAAATCCTTCAGGACGTTTTGATAATGATCTTGTAGCATCTATGCCTATTTTTGCAGTTTTTAGATTCTTCTGATCACTAGAAGGATCAAGACTAGAACCACGAATTTTTTTAAGAATCACTAAATCTTTGTCTGCTTGGAATCTTGTTGCCATAGCATATTCTACTGATTCAGCATTATTTGGATCAATATCTTCATCCACAACAGTTACTTGTTTTAATGAACGATGTGAATCAAATGTTTTTTGAATAATTTTTTTAGGATCAGATTCACTTTTCTTTTTAATTTGTACAACTGCATGTAACCAATTACATCCACCATTAGTCATTGAAACCTGATTAGTTTGAGAAAATGATTTTTTTAATTCTCCATTTAATTTTGATTCAATTGGCATTCCCATAAGTAATCGATGTTCAGAATATCCAGATAAAACATCATGAAAAATAGGATTATTTCTAAAATACAAATTATCAAGTTCAAAAACTGGTTGAATCCTTTTATGATCATATGTTTGAAGCATTTCTACCATCCATTCAGGATGAGTTTTGTCACGAAGGATTTTTCCCTCCATTACAATTTCAGAACCAGATGGAACATTAAGTCCTGAAAAAGGAAGTTTTGCTAAAGTTAGTTTTCCACCTAAAAGTGAATTTGCAATATCGATTTCATCTTTTCCCCATTCAGCCTGATATGCGCCTGCAATTGAAATTGCTGGATGGACACCGACAGTAATTGCAATTTTCAAATCTTCCCCATGTTCTTTTGCATCAATAAAACATCTGTGTAAATGGCGACCTTCTACCATTCTAATAGAAAAATGGGTTTTATCAATTGGCATCATTCTATGAAAAGAAGAGTTTTGTTTACCAGTTTCAGGATTCTTTGCATATGCAATAGAGGATGTGATAAAAGGTCCAGATTCCTTTTCAAAATGATTCACAATAGGCATAGAAAAGATGTTTTTTGATTTATTTTCCATGAATTTTCCTGAAGAAATGATTTTTGGACGTTTTGCTTTTTTGATTGCAGATATTACTTTACTATGAATATTATCTTCTGTTCCACCAACTGCAAGACCAAATCTTTTTCTTGTACCAACTAAATTTGCAACTAAACGAAAATTGCTTTCTTTAATATTTTCAAATAAAACTGCATGAGAGCCATCTACTTTTGCAGTTATTCCTGCAATTTCATATTTTGTAGAAACTTTAGTTTTAACAGTTTTTAGCTCCTTATTCTTTTTAATTTGGGAAATATAATTTCTTAAATCACTCATTCTCAATCATTTCCATAATTTCTGTCATTAAGCCTTTTGCAGTACTAGATTCTAATTCTTTTTGAATAAATGCAGAAACTAATGCAATACCTCTCATTCTAGTGCTTATTTGTTCAGCTACAAGTTTTAAAAAAAGAGATTCAGTTCTAGATGGGATAATAGTAGTAGTAATAGGGGTAGGTCCAGTTGCCAAAGAAGCAACCATTGAACCAATTTTGTTAGGCCCTTCAGTTACAGAAACAAAAAATCCATTTTCAAATTTTTGAATCTGTAAAGAAAAGCTACGGCTCTCCAAATTTACCATTTTCTGGAAAAATCCATTTGGAGAGTTCAATAAGCTATGAACAAGTCTTATGCTTTTATTGCTATTGATTCATTTTTTAGGGTAGCATCAACTTCAGGATTCTTCTTGCAGTTTTTCTCGTGTTTATCTGGGTAAACAAATAATTTTTCACAGTGTTTGCATGGAGTTTTTTCTTTACCTTTTGCTGAAACTTTGGATTTTGTTGCTTTAGCTTTTGTTGTTTTAGCTTTAGATTTGGCTTTTGATTTTGTTTTAGCTTTGATAGTTACTTCTTCAACTTCTAGTTGAGTTTCAGCAACTGCTTTTGCTTCAATAGAATCAGCTTCAACTCTTGCACGTAATTTTGCTTTGTATTTCAAATTACGTGGTTTAGTTCTTAATCTATAACCACAGCATGGACACCAAAGTCCTTCCCATTTGATGAATATTTCGCAAATTTGACATCGACGTTGTCCAGAAGCGTATCTTCCGGTTCCAACTGGCTTTTGAGCCTTATATCGTACACAAATTCCTTTACAAGTCATCTTAGTGTTGTATATAGAATTCATAACTATATAAGCATGGATCGATAAAATCTATAAGATAACATACAAAAAAATGAAAAAATTACATAAAATTTGTCGATCAGTTACATTAGTTGCAAGGAAAAACAAGAAATCTTCAATAAATATGTATAGCTTGTTTGATTATCGTTTTTCTTGAAAAAATAACACATATCCATATAGTTGTTTGATAAAAAATTTCAATTTATTTAGATAAAATTAAATTAAATTCAAAGTATGTTCATACTTTAATAATCAAATTGTCAAAAAATAGAAAAAAACAATAAAAACATTATTTTTTTGAAATTTTTGATTTTTTTATCAATTAATGAAAGAGGTAAAATGGAATGTCGATATCATTCTCTTTGAGAAATATATTTTGCTGAAAGTATATCTCGTTTTCCTCTTTGATTAAAAATTTTTAATTTTTAGACTTGTTTTTCTTTCATCAACAAATTCTAATTCAAAGGAAGAGTGAAATTTTAGATTTAACATTGTGGCAATTTGTTTTGCAATTTTCATATTTCCATTTCCAATTTTTATGATTTTTCTTTTAGATCTTAATCTGCCTAAAACTCTAATTATATGAAAAATCAATTTTTCAACGGATATATGATACGAGATTTCTTTTTCATAGTAAAAAATTGACAATCTAGTTCTTTCACAAGGATCAACTTCTAGAATTAAATTCTCTTCTTCAAAGTCTAAACGTAATTTTTGGGTTATCATACCTAAAATAACAGTAAGATGACGTTCAAGAATATCTGTATGAATTAGTAATTTTTCAGAGGTAATTTGAGATCTTTTAGATAAGTAGAAAATCAATAATACGGTTTACCATAAGTAATTGCAATTCCAATACGGGAATTAAGGAGAGGATTAATATTTTATAGAATTGAGTGTGTGATTTACGATTATGCTTTCAGAATAGTTGATACAACGTGTTTAACTGCCTCATCAAAATTTGCATCTATTTTGGATTGGATTTCAGATAATTTTGATTCTCCATCTTGAGTAATCTTTGCAGATTCTGCAGTTGCTTTTTCTTTTGAAGTATTTATGAGTACTTCAGCTTCTTTTGTAGCCATTTCTCTTGTTTTTTCTAATAGACCTTCTATTTCAGATTGAGCCTTTATTGCAAATTGTTTTTTCATATCACCTGCTTTGCTATTCAATGAATCCAAATCATCTTCTAAAGTATTCAGAGACTTGATAATTCCAGTAACTTTAGATTCAGCCATACTACTCATTATACACAAATTCAATGAATCCATTACTTAAATCATTCATTTCCAGGCTCAAATCTATGCCTAAATCAGGGATTTTAGATATAATTTGTTGATCATTTTATTAATTTCATAATGAGTTAAAAAAATGAAAATTAGAAAATGAAATTCATAATAATTCTCACAATATCAATAATCTTAGTTTCTAGTACTATTCCTGTATTTGGAGAAGCATCTTATGAAATTTTAGAAAACAGATTCTACAACCAACCAATTACTTGCATATACGAACCAAACGTTCCCAACGCAAGAGATGTAATAATTGATGCCTGGATGGATGAAACTGAATTAGGAGTTAAAAATTGGCAGTATGAATTACGAGCAACAGAATATAATAAAAAAGATAAATGGAATATGGAAGTTCAAAGAATTTCACTTGAGGATCAAGTCTATTTTGATAACAAATACTGTGATGTAGAAATTCGATTTGATGCCACTGCTCCAAATGCATCCTATGCAGGAGTTCATTGGATGGAAAATGGAAAAAGTCAGATTAGAATAGTGTATACTGATTTGGAAGTGTGTAAAACTTGGACTGAAGGATATTATCGATACACTGAATGGTGTTACAAAGAAGATTACATTCGGTCAAAAGCATTAGGAAATATTGCAACTCATGAATTTGGTCATGCTTTAGGTTTAGAACATTATGAATCCGATGATCCTAATGAGAATCATGATTGGAGTATTGATCCATATGCAAGTCCATCTGTAATGACATTAGCAGTACACTATGATGAAACTAAAAATAAAATCAGGCAACTTGACATTGATAAAGTAAAAGAGATTTACGATTATTGGGGATTCGGAGAACTAAAAGAAACAACACCTCAGGATATTCCTGTATTTGAGGGAAAAAACTATGGGGGATTTGATTCCTTTTTTGTTCCAAATTCTGAATACATCAAAGAAAGAGGTAATGTGAAATTTGTTACAATTGGTGGACTAGTTTCAGAACAATCATTTTCTAGAGGCCAAAATATTTTGTTAACTGTAGAATTTCCAGATGGTGAAAAAGAAGAATGGAAAGTTTTAGCCACTACTAATCGACAGTTTGGTGCACAAATGATAGTAAATGAGGAAAGCCAAGTTGGAGAATATTTTTTGGAAGCAAAATACATGGGGTATGATAGTGAAAAAATCTCATTTTCAGTTCTTGATGGAATGACAAATACAATTCAACCAAAAAAAGAAACATCCATTCCGAATTGGATTAGAAATAATGCAAAATGGTGGGCAAGTGGAACTATTGAAGATAGGGACTTTGTAATGGGAGTTCAATATTTGGCACAACAAAAAATTATTCGAGTTGATAACACCAATATTGCACCAGTAGATCCAAATCAAGAAATTCCAAATTGGGTTAGAAATAATGCAAAATGGTGGGGTAATGGATTGATTACTGATTCAGATTTTGTTAAAGGAATACAATATTTAGCACAACAAGGAATAATTCAAGTAAATTAGAATAATTTAGAATCAAAACATATTGGCAAACCATTCATTTTTTGTTAGTTTTTAGGCACAGATTTCGCTAATGGTGAATTATGCAGATGTGAGATTCAAAATTGCTTTTGCTAGATCGCCTTTGGCTTCCTCAAGAGCAACTTTGGCTTTTTCTTCATCAACTCCTGCTTGCATGCTAACTAGTTGAATGTCTTCTTCAGAGAAAATTGGAACTTCCAATTCTCTTTCTTCATAACTGTCTGCAGTGACAGTAAAAATAGAATTATCTTTTGCCTTCATTTCAGTGACAGAAGGTTTACTGATAATAATCTCTTTTTTATCAGTCTTAATTATTACTTCTTGAACATTAGATAATTCATTCATATCTAATCCCATCTTATCCATCATTCTTCGCATTTCGCGATTTCCTCCTCCTCGCATCATAGTTCTTTTTCCTCTTTACGACTTTTTAAACTATCTCTAACTTTTACAGCTACGCCTCGATTAAAATCAGAAATCATTTCATAAGATAGAATAGCTTTTCCGACTGCAATTACTTTGTTTTTGAATAGGATAGGTGTATCAGCAGAAATTTTTACATTTTTTCCACACTTTACAACATGTTTACAAAATACAGAACGACCTTCCATTACAAATGGTGCAGCATCTTGGTTAATCTCAATACAATTTTCTTTGAAGGTTTTACTTTTCAATAAAATTTGGGCAAAATGTGTACTTATTGCCAAACCACCATCAATTCGGAGTGTGCAAAGATGGTGGCCTTTATGATGAACAGTTCTAATTCTTCCTGTTTTTCGAGATAAAATTATTTCAAGATTTTTTGGCAGATATTTTGAAGTTCCATTTCCAAATAATGCATCAAGTGAATGTTCAAGTTTTAGAACCGGATCCATATACTTGCCCATATTTCTCAAAATATTAATTCAATGATAAACCATATTTTCGATCTCAAACTATATAGATTATGATATTTTCATTAGATTATGGATGAGCATGAGGAAACAAGGAAAATTCAGTTTACGGGCAAGTCTTCATACATTGTTTCATTACCAAAACAATGGATTATAGAATTAGGTCTAAAACAGGGGGATCAAATTAGGATGGTCAGAAAAGGCTCATCGACTTTAGAATTGTATCCACCAAAATTTGAATCACGTAATCAAAAAAAAGAAGAAGCGTTAATTGAAATAAGTTCTGAAGAGGAACCATCATCAATTGTTAGAAAATTAATTTCATTGTATTTTTTAGGATATAGAACAATTAACGTTAAACCAAAAGATGGTAGATTAAGTCCTGTTCAAAGAAATGCAGTCAAAGAAGCTGTTAAACGAATGTTAATGGGTTCTGAAATCATTTCAGATTCAATCAACGGAATCACAGTTCAAGTTCTAGTAAATTTGTTAGAACTATCAGTAGATGGGGCATTCAAAAGAATGATTCATTTAGCCAAATCAATGTCTAGTGATGCAATTTTGGCAGTCAAAGAAAATAATTTAGAATTAGCAAAAGAAGTGATTAATACAGATGACGAAGTAGACAGGTTTGGATTTTATATTATCCGTCAATTAAAAATAGCAATTCAAAATGAACATATGTTAAAAGAAATGGGATTTAAAAATCCTAGAAATTGTCTTGGGTATAGATTAGTTGTAAAAAATATAGAAAGAACAGGGGATCATGCAGCGTTCATTGCAAAAGATCTTTTAGAATTTAAAAAACCAGTCAAAAAAGAAATTTTAGTAAAACTTCAAGATATGAACGAATTTTGTTTATCAGTTTTAGATGATGCATGTTTAGCATTATTCAAAGAAGACTATCTTCAGGCTGAAAAAATTATTGAAAAAACAAATGAAATCACAAAATTTGAGAAAAAAGTCAGAGATGCCTCAAAATCACTAAAAAATGAAGAGGAAATTTACAGAGTAAGAAGAATGACTGAGAATATTCGAAGGGTCTCAGAATATGCTAGTGATATAGCAGAAATTGTCTTAAACATGAATATTGAAAAAGCATTGAAAAAATCTTAGAAGATCAAAAAGATAGAATCTTTAACATGAGTAATAGAAAAAATATCGTATCAAAATGAATACAGCGATTTTAATCACATATGATAAGGAAGATTCAGTTAATGAAGCTAAAGGACTATGTGATGCTGCAGGATATCAAGTAGTTCACATCATCAAACAAAATTACCTAAAAAAACCAAAATATGGAATTAGTGGAGGAGTTTTAGAAGATCTAGAAGAACTGGCAGGAAAACTTCGGCCAGATGTTATTGTTTTTGATGAAATTTTGAAACCTAGTCAAAACTATAATCTTGCAACAGCATTACAAAGAGAAGTTTTAGACAGAGAGGCTTTGATTCTCGAAATTTTTGAAAGTAGATCGTCTAGTGCTGAATCAAAATTACAAGTTAAACTTGCACAATTAAGATATGAAATGTCACGAGCAAAAGAAAAAGTTCGACTTTCAAGTATGGGGGAACAACCAGGATTTATGGGAATAGGACAATTTGAGGTTGATGTTTACTATAATGATATTAAACATCGAATGAAAACAGTAAAATCAAAACTTGAGAAAGCAGGAAAGCAAAGAGAACTTCACAGACAAGGAAGAAAACGAATGGGTTTCAAAACAATTTCACTTGCAGGATACACATCTTCAGGTAAAACTACATTATTTAACAAAATGACAGGTGAAACAAAAACTCAAAGTAAAGAGCTATTCACTACTCTTTCAACTACCATACGTAGAGTTACTATTAACCAAGAACCATTTTTAATTTCAGATACAGTGGGTTTTATCAGTAAATTACCAGCCTACATGATTGATGCATTCAAATCAACATTAGAGGAATTACGATATGCTGACATCATAATTATTGTAATTGATATTAATGATTCAATACTTGAATTAAAAAAGAAATTTGCTAGTTGTATGAGAACTCTTAGTGAATTGGATGTTAAACATGACAAAATAATTTTTGCGTTAAATAAATCCGATTTATTAAAAATTGAAGAGGTTAATCGTAAAGCAGGTATTCTTAATTTGAGTGAAAATGAAAAATGGATTTCAGTATCTGCAAAAACAGGTGATGGCGTAGATAATCTTGAAAAATTAATTAGTAATATTCTTGATGGTCCAAATTCATACAAACCTAATGAACAACTAGGAATGCAAGGGAAATGGTAATTGAAGTAGTTAGAATTGGACAAAGAGTAGTTAGAGATGACAGAGTAACTACTCATGTTGCACTAGTTTCAAGAGCGTTTGGGGCCAAAAAAATCTTCATGACTGAAGTTAATCCCGAAATAAAAGATACTTTGGGAAAAATCAATAAAACTTGGGGAGGAGATTTTGAAGTTGAATTTGTTGAAAAATGGAAAACAGTGATTAAAACAAAAAAAGATGAAAATTACAAAATAGTTCATCTTTCAATGTATGGTGAAAAAATTAGTGATGTACAAGAAAAAATTGGTAATGAGGAAAATTTACTCATTGTGGTAGGAGCAGAGAAAGTTCCAAGAGAAATTTATGAATTAGCAGATTACAACGTAGGTGTAGGTAGCCAACCACATTCAGAAATTAGTGCATTAGCAATTCTTTTAGATCGTATCCAAAAAGGAGAACAATTTGAGAAAGTATTTCCAAATGCAAAAAGGAAGATCATACCCACAAAAACAGGTAAAAATGTACAAGTAAAAGAGACAAGGGATTAATAATAGAAAATTTTCAGTGAGTTAAGTTGGTAGACAAATACGAAGATCCTTTTGTTCGAATTGCATCAATGATTGGTGGAGATGAATATCTCAAAGTTGCAAGATCATTGTTAAAGGCAGAAGATGCTACTGATGAAGAAATAGCAAGTTCTACAGGTCTAAGAATTAACATGGTAAGGAAAGTTTTGTATGATTTGTTTGGAAAATCTTTGATTACAGGTATTAGAGTAAAAGATGAAAGAAAAGGATGGTTTGTTTACAGATGGAGAACTAGAAGAGAAGAAGTTGAACATTTCATTGAAAACCAAAAAAAGAAAATTACAGAAAGATTACAACAGAGATTAGATTTTGAAAATTTTGGTGACTTTTATCATTGTGGAAATGAAGATTGTCCAAGAGTTACATTTGAAGATTCACTAGAAGGCATGTTCAAATGCCCATCATGTGGAAATGTTTTAAATCTAAAAAAGAACGATAAATCTAAAAAAGCATATGCAAGAAAAGTTGATGAAATCAAAAAAGATATGCAACAAATATTCTGAGAAGAGCCTTGAGTCAAATAAGTACAGTTAATCCAGCAACAGGAAAAGAAATTGCAAAGTATGATGCAATGGATAAAAATCAAGTGGAGGGTTTGGTTAAAAAAGCAAGAAGAGCATATCCAGAATGGAAAAAAGATTATGAAAAACGTAGAAGTTACATTTACAATTTAGTTGAATATTTAAAAAAGAACAAAACAGAACTTGCAAAAGTTGCAACATCTGAAATGGGGAAACCTCTCAAAGAATCTATTGGTGAAGTAGAAAAATGTGCTTGGGCATTAGAATTTTATGCAGATCATGGAGATAGTTTTCTTTCTGATGAAGTATTAAACACAGATGCAAGAAAGAGTTTCTTATCTTTTGAACCATTAGGTGTGATTGGATCAATTATGCCGTGGAATTTTCCATATTGGCAAGCATTACGATTTGCAGCTCCATGTTTAATGGCAGGAAATGTTATCGTAATGAAGCCATCTAGAGTAACAATGCAATCAGGAATTGAGATTGAAAAAGCATTTACTGAATCAGGGATTCCAGATGGGATTTTTCAGACAGTAGTTGGTAGTGTAGAATCTGCAAATCACCTTATTGATTCAGATGTTAATGCAGTTACATTTACTGGAAGTACCAATGCTGGAGCTAAAGTAGGTGAAAGATCTGCAAAGAATTTGAAAAAATGCGTATTAGAATTAGGAGGTAGTGATCCATTCATAGTTTTAGATGATGCAATTTTAGACAAAGCTGCAGAAGGTGCAGTAAAAGGCAGATTCATCAATTGTGGTCAAAGTTGTGTAGCCTCAAAAAGATTCTTTGTTGGAAAAAATATTGCTGATGAATTTATCGAGTTATTTATCAAAAAAGCATCTCAACTAAAAGTAGGAGATCCTATGTCTATAGATACAGATCTTGGACCAATTTCAAGTAAAGATGGATTAGACACTATTTCTGGAATTGTAGATGATGCAAAAGAAAAAGGTGCAGAAATTCTTTTAGGCGGTTCAAAAATAGACGGGGATGGATTCTTTTACAAACCAACAATTCTTACAAATGTAAAACCAGAAATGAGAATTGCAACAGAAGAAACGTTTGGACCAGTAGCACCAATTACAATTGTTGAAAATGAAAGTGAAGCTATCAAATTAGCAAATGAAAGTGAATTTGGTTTGGGTGCAAGTATTTGGACAAAAGATCTTGCCAAAGCAGACAAAATGTCACGACGGATTGAGTCAGGAATTGTGAGTGTTAATAATGTAGTAATTTCTGATCCTAGAATCCCATTTGGAGGAATAAAACATAGTGGGTTTGGAAGAGAATTATCAAGATATGGAATGTTAGAATTTGTAAATCTAAAAGCAGTCAGATTTTATGATAACTTAACACATCATCACTACGTAGAATAGATTTTTACAAAATTAGATTATTCTTCTTGAGAGATTTCTTCATCATCTAAATCATCTTCTTCATCATCTAAATCATCATCACATTCTTCTAATTCAATGTGAGTAGGATTTCCATCCTCAAAGAAAATTTCAATGCAAATATCAGTTGCCAAAGTGGAAGCCAAAGTTTCAATCAATTCTTTTGGAAAATTTCCCAATCTACTTGAATCAGATGAATAACGAAATTCTGTAATTATTTCTTCGTGATGGAAATCAACTTCAATATCACCATTAGTAAATTTTCTAACTCCAACTACTTGACCGAATAAAGTATGAGACAAGCCTAATTTCCTTGTTCAGATACGTCTTTTGAAAGATTTTCTGCCAAGTTTTCATAGTGTTCTCTAGATTTTCCCAAATCATTGAGTTTTGCTGTTTCAATTTCATTAAGTTCTGTATCTACTTTTTCTGCAACATATTGTAATCTAGCTTCTGCCATCATGAATAATTTGTTATTTTCTTTCCAAAGATGTTCTGTGATATGTTCAACGTATAGATGCATATCATTAATCAGATTTTTTGATTCTCCTGATGAAAGATATTCTTTAGCTGATTCTTCCATATGACTTCCAATTTCTCTTGAACGTTCATGATCCATTAACATCATTGCAACTGGTCCCATGTTACTTGGTAATCCAGCTTTTTCTAATGCAGGGAACAAAGATTTTTCTTCTTTACTATGATGACAAACATCTGTAAAGTTTTTTGTGAAATCAATCACAGGAAGTAAAATTGATTCTGGAATTTGTTTTCCATCAGTTAATAATTGAACAGTTGCTTCCATAGATTTAATGACTTTTTCAATTAAATCATGATCACGTCTTAATGATGTAGTTGACATAATAAAATTAAAAAATATCCAATATCTATACTTTATTCAAAATAATTAAAAGATAGAAATTAGTTAACGATGATTCGTTAACAAATGGGTTTAACGATTAGAAAGGCTTTTTGATTTAACAAATGCCCAAATTTTCTTGGTCATTTCACTTGGTGCAATTGGTTTTTTACCAAACACTTGCTCCACAGTTTCTTGACGACCTACAAAATTGATTGCATATCCACCAAATGCTGGTTTTTTTGATTTTGATTTAGTAGCTTTCTTTTTTGTTGCAACCTTTCTTTTTGGTGCTGCTTTCTTTTTTGTTGCAGCCTTTCTTTTTGGTGCTGCTTTCTTTTTTGTTGCAGCCTTTCTTTTTGTTGTAGTTTTCTTTTTTATTGCCAATTTCTTGCAATTTTATTTTAAATAAAGTATAAGAACTTACACCTTAGCATAATGTAAAACTAGATGATTTTTGAGCCTCGTAGTTGACTTTAGTCTTAGATTAGGTGATTTAGAAATTTTTGGAAAACCTTGTCCTTCAACAAAAGAAATGGAATCAATTCCACCAATAATGAAAGGGGATAATGTGATAATCAATTCATCAAAAATATTATGTTTAATAAATTCCCAATTTGTTGTTCCACCACCTTCAACAAGAATTGATTTGATATTTTTTTGAGAGAGTTTTTGTAGTAATAGTTTAAGATTTACAGATTTTTCTCCAGCAGTAATTATCTCTAAAGGGAATTTGTTTAATTTTTTTAAATTAGATTTTGTAATTTTTTTTGATATAACAATAATGGTTTCAATTTTATTGCATGTTTGTAGGATTTTTGATTTTTCAGGTATTGTACCATTTGAATCTAAAATAATTCTTATAGGATTTTTTCCAATAGTGTGACGTACAGTTAACAACGGATCATCTACAAATACAGTATTTTTTCCTACAAGGATAGCATCAACTTTGGATCTTAATTTATGAAGTCTAACACTATCTTGTTTGGATGAAAGTTTTGAATCACCTGTTTTTGTTGCAATCTTACCATCAATTGATGTTGCAGCACTTAGAATTACAAAAGGCCTAGAGTTTTCCATGAATTATTTTTCCTCCAATCATTACTGCTTTAATTGCAGACTCTGATGCTCTATGAACAATGGATGCATGTGGATCATGCATAGGTTCTAAATCTAAAGCATGTTTATCAATAAAAATACAATCAGCAATTTTTCCATGTCCAATTACTCCAATATCTTTTTTCAAAATTTTTCCTCCATTTACAGTAGCCATTTTAAGAATTTCTTTAGGATCAATTCTTTTTTTATGAATTCCCATAGTTACTTTCCAAAGATAATCCATTTCTCTGAACATATCAGGAGAGTTAATCATTACATTATCTGTGCCTAAAGCGATTGTACATCCAGATTTTTGCATTAATTCAATGTCAGGAATTCCTTCAGCTAGAGAAGAATTGGCTCTTGGACAAATTACAATTCCTCTAGTTTTTTTTGCTGTAGAAAAAAGATCACTTTTTGATGCATGTGTCATATGGATTAAAAAATGAGGTTTCAATGTCAATGCTCTAATTGTTTCTGATTTTCCAGTAGTTTTTTTAGATTTTGAGACACTTTGTTTTGTTTCAGAAGAATGAATTGCTCTAAGTTTTGTTGTTTTTGAATAATAGTTTAAGACAGAATTACTGTTTTCATTTGCACCACTAACACCGATTCCATCACATTTTTTTAATAATTCAGTTAATTCGTGGGTTTTTTCGTTAGGGAATGAAGAGTTTTTCCTAATTTGATCTATTTCTTGATAAAATTCAATTCGTCCTAGAATAATTGAACGTAAAGGAACTTCAGATAATACCTTTTTGAGTAAAAGTACGCCATCCAATCCTCCTTCTCTAAAATCAACAAAAGTAGTAATGCCTTTTCTGATCATTGAGTGACATGAATTTTTCATAAAATTTGCTAAATTTTCATGAGGGGTATTTTTTAGAATTTTTGATTTTGCTCCAAATACAGGATGAATTCTTTTATCAACAGAACTGTTTAGTGTGACATCTTTTCCTATAGAATCTCCAATGTGTGTATGTGCATTAATAAATCCAGGAATCATCAATAATCCTTCACAGTCTATTGATTCTTCTTTTCGACTTGACTTGATATTAGGTTGAATTCTTTTGAAAATATTATTTTGGATTTGAACATTAGTATCAGAAATGAAATTTAATTCAGGACCTAATAGTGCACTGATATTTTTGATTAACATTATAATTCATAAACATCTGGTTTTTCTTTTCCAGAATCTCTAATTTCTCTTATAGTATCAAGTGATTTTGTGGCTAATTTTACTGCCCCTCTAGATGTATGAGCATTACCGATTCCGCAATTCAAAGAAATCTCATCTTCATTTTTAACCAAATCAATGAAATTTTGAGTAGAATTTTTTGCATCGTCACTTGCAATTACCATAAAATTATCACCACCCATAAAAAATGTCAAAGAATTTTTTTCTAGGAAAAATTTTGACATTTTAGAAAATAATTCAAAAATTATCGATGAAATTTCGTAAGGTGAATTAGTTTTTCTTTTTGAAGACAAATCATCTACATCCAAATGCATTATTGAAACTTGAGAGTTTGAAGTACTATTAACAAAACCAAAAATATTATGTTCTTTATTCAATAGTATTTCATTTTTCTTTCCATCATATGCCTTCAAATTTGCCTCAAATGGTGATTCACCATAACCAATTGAAATGGTCAAACGTACATCAAAAGATGCCTCTAATGTTTTTTGAATTTGAATATGATCTTCAAGTTTAAGACCATTTGTAACTACAAAAAATTCATCTGCTCGATTTAAAAAAACAAGACAATTTTTTTCAGAAAACAATCTTTGTACTTCTTTGTATAGAGATGCCTGAAGCATTTGAAGTTCATGTTCTCTATCGCTTCCCAAAGTAAGTGTCCATGGGCCATATTCACTAATCTTTAGAATACTAAGTTGGATCATTGTTGAATCCGTTTTAATTCATTGAAAATTCTTTCAGCGGCTTCTACTGCACGTTCAGCAACAGGTCTTATTCTAGCATGGGCGTGTTTTTCTTGTAATGCGGGACCTATAATTCCTAAAGAAACTGGTTTTTGGTGTTTTAATGATAAATCAGAAAGTGATTTTGCAGTTGCATGAGATATGATTTCATCATGTTTTGTTTGTCCGGTAATAATTGCACCCAAAGTAACTACGCCATCAATATCTTTTTTATTCAATAATTTATCTACAATTACAGGCATATCATAAGCACCCAAAACTGTACTAGTGTGGACAATTTTTAACTTCATAGAATCTGCTTTTTCTTGAGCAACTGCAAGCATCCTAGTTGTCACTTCTTTATTAAATTCTGAGACAACTATTGCAATATTCATGATTAGTGCACCTTTGCGTATTCTAAAAGTTCTTTTCCATCAATTAATGGAATTCCATTTTGTTTTGCAAATTTTTCAGCTTTTTCTACGGATAATGCTGAATAAGTTTCAGCATCCATCATTTCACAAATTGCAGTTACTGGAGTTAATCCTGCAACTTTAGTTAGATAAACAGACATTTCTGTATGTCCTTGACGAGTGGATAGTAATCCTTTGGAGGAAATTAACAAAGGAACATGTCCAGGAGTTTTAAATGATGAAGCAAATTTTTTCTGTTTATTTTCAATATGAAAAATATTTGCCATTTCTTTAATCGTTAATGCTCTATCATTATCAGTGATTCCAGTATAAGTTTGATAATGATTTACAGACAATGAAAAAGTTGGGTGATCACCATAAGGTGCCAAACCCATAATCATTTCTTTGTTTGAAATTGGTGAATCTGAAAGGATTTCATGCATGTATCTTAATTCAAGTGAATTTGCAAAATCATGATCTAATGCAATACACAATAATCCACCTGCATGTTGACGCATTCTTGCAACATGTTCAGGAGTTACAAATTCTGCTGCAACTACCATGTCAATTTCATTTTCTCGTCCTGCTGAATCAAACAATAAAACAAATTCTCCTCGTTTTAGAGATTCTATTGCAGATTCAAGTGACATATAAAAAAAATCTTCGTAAACGGATTATAAAGTTTACTAAAAAAATGGTAATTACCACTAAAATGGTAGATTTGATTTATTTTAAAATGTACTTTCCAAGAATATCTGTTTCAATATTGATTTTATCTCCAACTTTTTTTGTATGAAAACTAGTAATTTCAATCGTATGCGGAATTAATGAAACGGAAGCAAGGTTTTTCTTAATATCAACTACAGTTAAACTGATTCCATCCATAGCAATAGAACCTTTTTTCACCACATATTTTGAAAGTTTTTTTGGAACTTCAAACCAAACTTGAACTTCTTTTGGTTTTTTTAAAATTTTTTTGATAATTCCCACGCCATCAACATGACCTAAAACAAAATGACCTTCTAATCTATCTCCAGCTTTTAAACTTCTTTCAATATTTACAATTCCGCCAACTTTTAGATTTCCAAGATCTGTTTTTTTAGTAGTTTCATCAATCATTTCAAAAATACAACTAGATTTAGATAATTTTGTGGCAGTTAGACAAACTCCATTTAGAGCAACACTTTGACCAATTTTTAGTCCCTTTGCATGTTTACCTAAATTAACTTTCATTTCAATGGCACTTCTATTTTTTGTCTTGCGAGAAATTTTTTCAACTTTACCAATTCCTTCCACAATTCCTGTAAACATGAAATTATCTAATTTTTTAGTTATAAAACGATTTAGATGTTTTTAAAAATGGGAAAAAAATCAACCAGTTATTTCAATACTTTACGAATTGTTTCATTTAGTACACGAGAATAGCTGTATGAAGTTTGTTCTTGTGAGATTAATTTTGCTTGACGAAGTCTTAATTTTTTATCAAGATCCTCATCAATCATTATTGTTACACGTTTACTCATTGTAATCAACATAAGTTATGAATATTATAATATAACATTATGTGAAATGTTCCAAAAATGGGAATTATTGGTTAATTGCTAAAATCACTTGTTCCATTTTGAATGGTTTTTGAATCAAAGGAACTGTGAGTTTATCTAATTTTTCTTGGGTTTCAGAACTTGTATCAGCAGTAATAGCAAGAATTTTCGCTTTAGGATCTAAATCTTGTATTTTTTTGATAGCATAAAATCCACTACCATTAGGCATGTTTAGATCAATTAGGACTACATCTGGATTAAGTTCTTTGAATAATTTTACAGCAGAAACACCATCAAAGCCATTACCAATTACATTAATGTCATGTTCTTCTAAAAATTCGCTAAATAATCTCACAGTATCTTCATCATCATCAATTACAATTACAGATTTATTCATTACATTTAACATTAGAAAATCAGTGCTTTAATATTTTGCATTTTTAGGAATTTATTATGGTAGGAATCGATAGACTGATTTCATTTTCACTATCAGATAAAATGAAAAAAAGAATGGGAATAGATAATTTGAAAAAAGTGGAACGAGAGTTATTTTTAGAACATGGTATGTCGATAAAACTTTCAATTGAGCATTTTGATAAATTTCGTAAAGTGTTTAAAAAAAAATCAGATTTAGATATTAATGAATTTGAAAAAAAGTGTATAGATGGGATAATTAAAGTACAAAAAATTAAAGAGAAATATTTTGTAACAATAGTTGACAATCATTTATCAAATTTAATTTTAGAAGCATTTGGAGATTCAGAAACTAGAAAAATAATTTTGGCTTTGTTAGAAAATGAATATACCATTCCACAAATTTTAAAAGAATCCAAAATTCCAAAAACTTCAGGATACAGAAAAATAGAAAATTTATTGATTAATGGTTTGTTAATCGAAACAGGAAAAGTTCTCAGTGAAAGTAAAAAAATTTCTAAAATTCAGTTTATTTTTCAAAAATTCACAATGGATATTCATCATGATTCAGTAAAAATTGATGGAGTGATTTCTAAAAAAATATTTGAAAAAAGTACTAGTATGAAATTAATTCTTGAATCTTTTGAATAATTTGATTAAAATAGTTATTTTACAAGTTCAAGAAGAGCTTTTGCTTGCTTGAAGTGTACCTCGTCAATCATTTTTCCATCAACTGTAGTAGCACCTTTGCCTTTTTTTGTTGATTCAGAATAAATTTTACAAACTTTTTCAGCCCATAAAATTTCATTTTTGTTTGGATGAAACAATTTGTGAACAATATCAATTTGATCAGGATGTATGACACTTTTTCCAGAATATCCAAGGGATTTACCAGTTTTACAATCTTTTTGAAATCCTTTTAGATCTTTTAGATCCTGCCAAATAGCGTCAATTGCAATAATACCTGCGGCATGTGCATCAACTGGAATTTTTCCTCTAGAATATTTCTCACCTTGAGATTCTTTTGTATATTCTACACCAATATCATTTAGAAGATCAAAAACACCAAAAACCACTGCAGAAATTCTTTTTCCAAAAGATGCAATGTTGTATGTATTAACAACTCCTTCTGCAGATTCAATTGATGGAATAATTTGAAGGGGTTTTAATTTTCTTGTTTTCTCTAAATCAGATAAAATTTTTACAATTTTTTTTAGTTCTTTTACATTATTTACTTTGGGGATTACTATTCCATCAATTCCTTTTTGAATAACTTCTTTAAGATCAGATGGGATTTTTCCAGACGTTGGGGAATTTGTTCGAACAAAAATGGATGAATCATAAGATTTACGAGATTTTAATGCTGATTTGATTAATTTTCGAGCATTTGATTTTTCATTGTCTGGAACTGAATCTTCTAAATCAAAGCAGACAATATCAGCTTGAATTTTTTTTGCTTTTTCAAGAAATCTTGAATTGTTACCTGGAACAAAAATGAGACTACGAAAAAGCTGTGTCATTAAATGATTAAGCGTTCTCTGGCTTCATTAAGATTTTGCCAAAGAGACCCTTTCCAGTAAGCATCTTAGTATGTGCCTCTGCTGCTTGCTCAAAGGTATAAGTTGAGTCAACGGCTGCTTTGATTTTGCCTTGACCCATCCAGTATAGACCTTGTTCTAGTTCAGCTTTAGTTCCTTGTGTTGAACCTAAGATGTTTGTTCCTTTGAAGAATACATGTCTAAGATCAGTTTGTGCGTTGTATCCAGTTGTTGCACCACATGAAACTAGAGTTGCCCCATATTTGAGCAAAGTAAGTTGTTTATTCCAGTGTGTTTCACCAATGTGATCAAAAGATACATCAATTCCAGGAGCTTCTCCCTTCTTTTTTGCTAATTCTTTTGTAATTGCTCTAACTTCTTTATGCCAATCTTCTTTTCTATGATCAACTGCATAATCTGCTCCAAGTTCTAGACATTTGTCTAGTTTATCTGGACTTGCTGTTGCAATAACATCACAATTGTATAATTTTGCAATTTGAATTCCAAAGCTGCCTACTCCAGAACCACCGCCCATTAGTAAGACAGTTTGTCCGGGTGTAATTTTGGCTCTACCAACTAACATGTGCCATGAAGTTAACAATGTCATTGATGCAGCTGCTGCTTCATCATATGAAACACCTTCAGGAATTTTTGCAACATTGACTTCAGGTAAATGAGTTACTTCTTGGAATGCTCCCCAAGTTGGACCAGTTTGGAATCCCCAAATCATTCTCTTAATACAATCAAATTCTCGTCCGTCAGTACATGCTTTACAAACTCTGCAAGACATGTTAGAGTGAGATACAACTCTATCTCCTACTTTGATATTTTTAACATCCTCACCAACTGCAATAACATCACCAGCTGCATCAGAACCTGATACGTGTGGTAAAGGTACAGGGACAGGATTTCCTCTCATTCCCCAAATATCATTATAATTTAATGCTGCAGCTTTTACTGTAAAGACTACTTCATCTGCTTTTGGTTTTGGATCATCTATATCCTGGACTTTAAGGATTTTAGCATAATTATCATCTGGTGCATATTCATTGTATACAACGGCTTTCATGAATTAAACAACTTCTTTTCCATTATTATATTTTTTCTGTATTAGACTCGATTTATCTTAAAATCACGTTTTGGTTGCTGAATTGAGAGTAAAATTTGCTTTAATTGATCGTCATTAATTTGGCCAGGAATTTTTCCTTGAGTTGCCATTCCAATAAGATATTGTTCAACAAGATCAGATAATTCTTGTTTAACCATTTTGATATTGTTTAATCTCATTCTTGCTTCTGGAGTTAGAATTTGTTTTAGAATTTGTTCTTTTTGTGCTGTATGTTCATTCTCAGTATTATCTTGAGGTAAGTCAGTTGGTTCAGGAAAACTCATTTTAAATCTAAGTGTAAACTTTCAATTGAGGATTGATAACAATTAGTTCTTTAAGAATTTCTGTTGCTAATCTATCTAGTTTTTGCATTCCTTGTTTAGAAACAATTCTACCTTTCTTCTCTACTTTTTCTACATATCCGAGTTTTTCTAAACCTTGAATTGCATTTCTAATAATTGCGCCACCAGCTGATTTGTGATGTGCAGCTCCGTATCCTGATGGTTTACCACCACCATAATCTTTTCTTAATTCATTAATTCCAATTGGGCCATGAAGGTAAATTTTTCTCATTACAGATGCACATCGTGTATGCCACCATTCTCTATCTTGAGGAGGTTTGTCTGCATGAGCACCAGTTTTTACAAATGGAGTCCAAGAAGGTGCAGGGATATCCTCACTTTTTAGAATCTCTGCTAATCTTCCAATTAACACATCTGCTGGTACATCGTATACCTTTGCCATAAGGACAAAAAATCGAGAATCGTCTTATAAATCATTGAGGTATTATTTTGCGATAAGTATGCCCACATAGATTGCAAGAAATTCTGATCGACTTTACTGAAGATCTGCCCATACGAATTCTTGAATTTAGACCAGGAGTGATAAAGGACTTGCATTTTTTACAAAAAACCATCCTAAGAGGATAAGGCATTCTAATTTTATGTCTAGTACTAATTCGTCTTGCAAGAAAAGCTTGCCTTTGAGAGAGTTCAGGATTTATTTTTACATTAGTTATTGCACTGTCAATGAGAATTTGCATTCGCTCCATAGCAATCTCTCTAACTCTAGACTTCACAACAATTTCTTAGTATAGACCTAAAAATTACTTTTTATCTAAATGAAGAAAATGCAGTCAGCGGGATTCGAACCCGCGTCACAGGGTTGGAAACCCCGAATACTAACCAGGCTATACTATGACTGCAATAAAGTGAAAACTTTGAATCCTACATAAAAATGGTTTTTTCGTACTCGTAAAGCATTCTAGCAGCTACTACATGACCTTCAAAGGATTCATCACCAACAGAATACAAATCAGTTATTTTATTTTCAATGGTATTAGAAAAATGTCCTTTTTGGAATCCTCCAAGTATAATACAAGAATTATCTGGAATTTCTGATGCAATTTTTTCAAACGTACTAGATTTTCCTTGAGTTGAAAAACCAATTACTTTTGATGGATTAATTGTGTTTAATAATTCAGGAAATGTTTGATTTTTGATTTCTAGTAATACTTCATCATGTGATATGATTTCTTTTTCTCTGTATAATTTTTCTATAACTCCTGCAAATCTGTGATATGATTTTGGAAGATGTACATTTTGACCAAATGAAATAACTTTATCATCAATTGTATGAACGTACAATTTTATTTTATTTTGTAGGTATAATGGAATAGTAGTGCATTCTAATATTGAAAAGTGAACCAAGTCAGGTCTTCCTCTTTTCATTTCATTTTCAATTCCTTTCATAGCTGCAAAATGCCAAGAATTATCTAGTAAAATTTCTGTAGAATATTTTCCTAATTTTCTTGCATGTGAAACTACTGATGGGTGATGTTTTAATTCAGATGGAACAAGTTCTAATGCAGATTCTACAAGTATTACAGAAATCATTAGTCAATCATTTGAATTTGTTTTTTAAATACATTCCAACTTTGTTTAGGAGTGTTTTCAGTATCAATTAATCCAGCATGACAAATGTAATTGTTTAATCTTTCAACAACATGCTCACTTGTTCCAAATCCTGAACCACCAACACTTAGTGTATTATCACCAATTTGTTGTTCCCCAAATACACAGGTTCCATCAGGCTTGTCATGCTGCCTATACCATGTAAAAAATTCTAATTCAGACTGATTTTCATTATAAAACTCAAATGATTTTTCTACAAATTCTGCTTGTAATACTTCATTTCCACCCACAAAATCAGATGTACTCCAGCTAATCTCAAAAATTCCAACTTTTTTCTCACCTGCTAAATCAAAAACTTGTTGAAGTTCTTCTTTTGCTTCTTGTGGGGTTTTAACAATATCATTTAGTGTATCAACTGGGAAATATGAAAATGCTATAAAATCTCCAATTGTTAAATCAGTTACAACATATCGCAAATTTTTGTTAATTACATTATGTAATGAAAATGAATTTCCAATTTGTACATCAGGGTGTTTTTCTTTTATTTTATCATATACTCCATTGAACAGTTCTTTGTATACAGGGATGTTTTGCTCATAAAATCTGAACTGAGATTCTGTATCGCCTGCTAAAATTACAGTGTCCACAATATCATATCTTGATAGTATAGCATCAAGTACACTTACCACTCTATCTTCATCAAGTGATTGTAATGGTGGTTTTCCAATCCAACTAGGAAATGGTCCTAGTGTTTCACCATTAATTATAGAAAAGTAAAGTGTAACTTGTAAATTGTTATTTTTATTCATACTCATCAATACATCTGATTGTTTCCAATCAAATTCACCACGTACTGGTTCAACTAGATTCCAAAAAAGATAGACATTACTTCTTCCAATTCCAGAACTAGCAGCTGTTGAGTAAATTTCATCGAGGTCTTGTAGTGTTGTAGCTTGTTTTGGTGAATTAATTACTAGACCAATTTTTTCATTTGTTTTTTGTGGAATAATAATATCAGAATCAAAATTCAAAGTAATGGCAGCTATTGCAATAACTACTGCTATGCCTACAGCCACGCCTAGAATCTTCTTATCCATATTTTATTAAAAATAAATAGAAAGTAAAAAAGTTGTTATTCTGAGTTTATCCAGAAGTACAACCACTGTATCCACATTCAATGCAAATACTGCAACCTTCAACAAACACTAGATTGTTTTTACATGTTGGACATAGACGATCTTCTGAAACTTCCTCTACTTTAGGAGCTTCAACTTTGATTTCTTCATCATGTACTTTTAATGCAAGTGCTGCATTGACGTTTGATTTGATAAATGGATTTGTGATGTTATCTGTCACATATTGTGCAACATGCAAACTAGGAACTACATCAAACGTCTTTGTTGCATTCTCACTTGTCATGTGTAAAACTTGTTTGTGTCTTGAGCCATCACGATAAACAGTCATTCCTTTCAGTCCTAATTCGTGTGCTAAAAGATATGCAGACTTTACATCTTCAACTGTAACATCATATGGCATGTTGATTGTTTTTGAAATTGCATTTCCAATCCATTGTTGCCATACACCTTGTGCCATGAGATGATCAGCCCAATGAATATCCATTGCAGTAACAAAAGTGTCTTGCATCCATTGTGGAACTTCAGGAATTCCTCTCAATGAACCATAGTTATCTGCAATCTTTGCAAGGAGTTCATCATTGTAAAGACCGTGTTCTTTAAGAGTTTCTTCAACAATTTTGTTTGTGTAAAAGAATCTTCCAACAGTAACTCTTTTCTCAAATACAAGAGCAAATGCAGGTTCCATTCCATTTGAACAATCTGCAATCATTGCAAGTGTTCCAGTAGGAGCTACAGTTGTAGTTAGGACATTTCTGATACCATTTTTCTTTATTTTCTCAATTAATGCATCCCATTCGTAAGAGTGCTCTTCTTTTGGTTTCTCATAGTATCCAGCAATTGGGATTTTACCCTCAGGATATTCAGTTTTAGAACATAATGGGAACTCACCACGTGAATTAGCAAGTGCAACACTTTCTTCCATTGAATAGTATGTGAGTGCTTCAGATAGTTTGGATTGTAACTCGTATCCTTCTTTAGAATTGTATGGAATTTTGAGTTTGTATAGTAAATCTGCAACTCCCATTACTCCTAATCCAATGCGTCTAGAATCTTTTGAGGCATCAGTAATTTCTGGTACTGGATAATTATTTACATCAATTACATTATCCAAGAATCTTGTTGTCTTTCTGATTGTTTCTTCATATCTTTGCCAATCAAATTCATAGTTTCCATCGGCTTGTCTCTTTACAAGATGTACCAAGTTGATAGAACCCAAGTTACAAGATTCGTATGGGTATAGACTTTGTTCACCACAAGGATTTGTTGCTCTTAGTGGTGCTTGTCTTGCTTTTGCAAATACATTGTATTTGTTAATTTGATCAAAGAAGATCAAACCAGGTTCTGCACTTTTCCATGCAGACAATGCAATCAAGTCAATTAATTGATGTGAATTGATTTCTTTAACTGGTTTTTTATCACGTGGACTACGTAAGATGTAGTTACCTTCAGTGTTAACAAGTGAATGCCAAAAGTCTTCCCAAATTCCTACACTAATGTTGAAATTTTCTAAAACTCCAGGTTCTGTTTTGTTTGTAATGAATTTTTCAACATCAGGATGCCATGCTTCGATAATTCCCATGTTTGCACCACGTCTTTTACCACCTTGTTTTACAACTTCAGTGATTGTATTGATAATATTCATAAAAGATACTGGACCAGATGCAACACCAGATGTTGATGCTACAATGTCACCTTCTTCACGAAGATTAGAATAATTAATTCCAACTCCACCACCAGACTTGAAGATTAATGCTGCATCAGATGATGATTTCATGATTTGTTCCATGCCATCCTCCATTCCAAGTACAAAGCATGCAGATAGTTGTCCTAATCTTCCACCAGCGTTCATCATTGTTGGTGAATTTGGCAAAAAGTCTTGGGCTACCATCAAATCAAAGTATTCAGTGATTTTGTCAGCATAGTCATCTAGTTTTTTTGCTGCCAATAATGTTAGAACTTCTTTGAAACTAATTTTCATTTGGCCTTTGTCTGCAAGGGTTACATAGTGAGTAATTAGTGATCTAAAATGCCATTTGTTGAAGAAATAGTCGCCTACTTTGAATTTATAATCAAATGCATCGAGTTTTTCAAGATAAGATTTTGCTTCATCTGTATCTTGTTTGGAATTTCCAGATTTATCAAAGATTTGTGAATCATATAGAATATCACCAATTCCGACTAGAATGGCAACTCTCTCAAACATTTGAGTTGGAGATTCAATGATCTCATTTTTACCATTTCTAAATAGATATCTTGAAGCTATAACTCTCAAGCAATTCAAATCAAATTTTTTGGAGACTGGATCAAGTGTTTTAAGATTCAAGACATTCTTCTTTTCATCTCTTAGTTTTCTTCTCTCATGTCTGTAAACGATGTATGCTTTTGCAATATCGCTATTTCCACTATCAATGAGTGTAGACTCTACAATATCTTGAATATCTTCAACTGTAGGTGTTCTAGTGCTAGTAAATCCTTGTTCTACTAGTTTGTCAACTACATTTCCTGCTAATTGATCGGCTAGTCCACGGTCGGCTTTAGAGGTGGCTGCCAATGCCCTAAAGATGGCATTTGAAATTTTATCTTTGTTGAAAGCCGTTACTGCGCCACTGCGCTTACGGATGTCAATAATGCTATTTTCTATTGTTGAATTGTCCAATAATGATCTCCCCGACAAGGTTATGATCAATATGGGTATAAATGATTCTGCAATTTTTTCTTAAAGTTCGGTTCAAAAATATTGACACCACTACTATGAAGTTCATACAGGAGGCAGATTGATCGTATGTAACGATGATCGTTGATTCGATATTGATCAAAAAGTTTTAGAAAATGATCGTTACTAGTTTTTTATTTATGAATTTCAGATGATGTAAGGGGATTTACACTTTGGGCATTTGTCATCAAATGGTTCATCCTTGAAACCACACTCACCACAAATTGCAACTGTCTTGACAGGTTTGAATGATGGAGTCAATAGAGATATCTTTTCAATAGATTTTTTGATATCAGCGACCTTTGCATCTTTGTCAATGTTTAATGCAACAAACAATCCTCCATTCAAGGACTTTGAGAGTTTATTGCATTCAGTGATAGGGTCACTTTTGAGAGTTAAATTAGAGACATCAGATGCATCGATTACAACACCATCAGTGTAAGAGTCACCCTCCATGGAGTTTAGTGAGGAGTTTTTACCATATTTTTCACCATCTAGGGTTGCAAAACGTGTGGAACTATCAGTCTCAGTCATACAAATAGCCACAGAATCACCTAATTCTTTACCTTTTTTGGCTCCAACATCAACTGCAGTTTCTATTACTTTGTGAAGGATTTCACGACCTTCTTTGTTATCTTGGAATCCCAATATGTTAAAGACTGCTTCTTTTAGACCAACTAAATTTACAACAAGTGAAACAGAACTTTTTTGCATGTATTGGGTGTTTTTTGCAAGAATTGGGTTTAATCCTCGTCTTGTAAGATCAGAAATGTCTTTCTTTCTTAATGCCATTGAAGCTAATGCTGGTTTCATTAATAGTGCCAGTCTTGCTCTAAAATAAGTTTCATCTTTGTTTGATTCAAATGCTAATCTTGGAAGATTAATTGAAACAGATTGTAGTGTAATTGATAGAGGAGTGCTTGTTTTTGAAGTTGCTTTTGTTATTCCAGAACTTGACATTTGACCTTTAGCAAACATTACTTTTCCACCAAGGGAAATTATTTCAGCTGTTGCTTCAGATACATCAGTGATTTTTCCTTTATCATGATCAATTATCAAACCAATTTTTGGTATTGGTGTAATCTTTGTGTAATTTTTGTATGCATTAATTATTGTATTAATTATTTTAGTATCAGTTCCTAATTGTAATCTAATTGAGACATCAGTACTTTTATCATTGTATTTTGCAGTAGTAGAAGCTGTTGCAAAAGCGTTTGTTAGTTTTTGTTCAAGTTCTGGAAGAGACTTTGAATGTTTTGTGAACAAAGAAACTAATCCATCAAGTACAATTTCTTGTGAAGCTTCTTTTGAAAGAAGAGATATTACAACAGATAATGAACTTGTAATCTCATCGAGTTGTTTTGATGAAGCGATTCTTGATACATCAAGGTATTTTCCACCAAGATCAATTCCATCTTCAATTAATTCTTTAACGTTTACAAATATTGTATCAGGAATCATAGACCAAATTCCAGGATTTGTAATGTGTAAATCTCCAGAAAGGTGAGAGTCTGCAACATCTTTTGGTAAAGTGTTTGTAAGAAGATGTTCTGCAAATACACGTTGTCCTGTATTGAATAACAATCCTTCAGCACCATTATTGACATTATCCAAGTTTGAAATCATCTCTTGAACATCAAATACTGGTAAACCTAGGCGTGCCAGTTTGTTCCTATATTCCTCATGACCGTGCTCTAATAGTACAGAGTTTACCATTTCACGAATGAGTGCGCCTGTAAGATAGGTTGTTTGATATTTGTAAATTCTATTTTCAACTTCTTCAGTAATTTTTTGTGCTAATTCTAATGGGAGACTTCCTTCACGGACAAGGGATTGAATAATTTTATGAGAATTGAATTCCTCAATTGATTCGTGGGAAGTTCTTACATACATTTTTCCACTTTCAATAATTGATCTTTCTTCAATTTGTCTGGCTAAACTCAAAACCAGTTTTCCAAGATTTGTAATTGTATAACGTCTTTCAGATTTGTTTAATGCAACAAGTGATTGTCTTAATAATTTTCTCAAGTGATATGCAAATTTTCCACTCTCTTTTTTTGATTTGAAACCAGCAAGTGATTTTAATTCAGAATATGTTAATGGACCTTTAGAATTTAGAATTCTCAAAATGTCAATTCTGTTAGGACTGGCCATTACAGAAAATATCATTCTAACACGCTTTGAGGTAGATTGTAAAATTCCACCCCGATTTTCTAAATCAGAGTCATCTACATCAGAGTCTAAATCTGCATCTATTTCAGAATCATCGACATTAGAATCTAAATCCATTTCTAGTTCTTCGTCGCTCATCTTCATGCATTTTGAAGAAGAAATGGAGTAATTAAGACTTATGACTGTATGAATTTTTGATCATTGAAGATCAAAATTGTAATTTGGTGATCAGTTTACAAAAATTGTGATCAAATTTTTTAAAAATCCTAAAAAGATCTTTATACTAGATCTGTTTTGTGATCTATTTTGATCATTTTTCTTGAACATCAAGTGAAAACTCTGATGTAGAAAGCTTTTGTCCACATGATGGACATTTTGCACTGTAAGGTTTCATTACATCTTTTAGAGATTTTAGCATCTTCATGTCGGTTATCTTTTCACCGCATTTACCACATGTTACTTCTACTGACATGAAGATTATACAATATGCAAAATAATTAAGAATCGATTTTGATTTTTTTTAATAATTCAAACAAATTATTTTACTGCTTTTCGATGAGGAGTCCTCGTTCATCAAAACCAGTAATTTTGGCTTTAATTCCAACTGGGAGATCCTCAGGAGTTGCAATATTTGCCATAAAACCAGATATTCTCAAATCAGAATTATCAACATTCATGACCACAAAAGCATACGGAGTGTATTTCTCAAAGCCTGCAGGTGCCACAGTGATTATAGTATAAGTTGCAACTGTACCTGTTCCATCCAATAAAACATCCTCAAATCCTTCACTGCCACATTTTAGACAATAGTATGCAGTGGATAAATGAAGAAAACCACACTTTGTACATTTGTGGGTTAGTAGTTTACCTTGCTTTGCATTTTCAATAACTTGTTCTTCAACAGACATTTTACACACTCTGGAATACGTGAACAGCACAACTTGCACCAGTTGCACCAAAATTATGAGTTAAACCAACTTTTGCATCTTTAACAGTTCTTGCACCAGCTTTTCCAGTTAATTGATCATAAACTTCTACAACTTGTCCAATTCCAGTTGCACCAATTGGATGTCCTTTTGATTTAAGACCACCAGATGGATTAATAGAAATATCAGAATTTAATTTTGTTCTACCTTCACGAACAGCTTGTACACCTTGTCCTTTATCAAAGAAACCTAAATCTTCAGTGTCAACAACTTCAGCAATTGTAAAACAATCATGTACTTCTGCAAAGTCTACATCTTTTGCAGTAATACCTGCCATCTTGTATGCAGCTTCTGATGCAATCTTTGTACTAGGAATAGTTGTCATCTGTTCACGTCCTTGTAATGCAGCAGGTGAACCACCTCTACCAGATCCTGTTACTTCAATGTAATCACCACCGTGTGCTTTTGCAAACTTTTCAGAACATAAAATTACAGAGCTTGCACCATCAGAAAATGGACAGCAGTCATAAAGTTTTAGAGGACTAGCAACTACTGCAGAATTCATTACATCATCAACTGTAATTTTTTTCTGCATGTGAGCTTTTGGATTTAGTACACCGTTATCATGATTCTTTACTGCAACTGCTGCAAAGTCTTCTTCAGTTGCATCAAACTCTGTCAAGTAAGCTCTTGCCATTGATGCAAACAATCCCGGAAATGATGCACCGGCTTGTCCTTCATAGAAAAAGTCTGAACAATATGCAAAGTATGTAGTTGTCCATTCAGTTCCAGTGTGAGTTACTTTTTCAACACCAGTTGCAATTAGACAATCATAAAATCCTGCTGCGATATTTGCATAGGCTTCTCTAAATGATACAGAGCCACTTCCACAGGCAGATTCAATAGTTAATGATGGTTTATCTGGAATTCCTAATCTACTCATCAAAACAGGACCAATGTGTACCTGTTTGTCTGCAATTCCAAAAACGTTAGAAATGTAAGATGCTCCAATTTCTTTTGGTTCAATTCCAGCACTTTTTATGGCTGCAACTGATGCTTGAGTAGTAATATCTGCAATACTGTCTGCTAATTTTCCATATTTGGTGCTACCAGCACCAAGAACGCAAACCTTTTCCACAAATCTCACTGACCCAAGTCCCTATAAAAATTGTTTTAGTAAATTCATCATAGATTATGCCATCAAAGAAATCACAAACAGTTCAGATCAAAAAAATAACTGTAAGACATGTTGTAAAATCTTCAAAGTCTAAAACTAATATCTTCAAAAAAGAAATTATTCAATTTTTAGATAGTAACGGGTATCTTTCTTGGTCAAGAAAAGAAAAAAAATACATGATTCTTGGAACAAACTCTCCAAAAAATGGACTAGTGCAATGTCCAACATGTAAACTAGGGGAATTAATGGTGATTAGATCTCCTGCAACTAGAAAACGATTCATGGGTTGTTCAAACTTTTATGGTGGATGTAAAGCATCATCGCCATTATTACAAAAAGCAAGACTACGAGCAACAAAAAAACCATGTGATGTATGTAAATGGCCAATAATTATTTTTCGTTATTCAAGAAATCAATCATGGACTCATCAATGTTCTAATTTTAATTGTAAAAGCAGAATCAAGCCTGCAAAGTAGGATAGATATCAGTTCTTCTGTTTTTTAGTAGTGGTAGAACTTTTCTTACTTGTTTTACCTTTTTCAAATCAACATCTACAAAACTTATTCCTTGTTTCTTTTTCATATCTACTAAAATTTTCCCGTATGGATCAACTACTAGACTTCGTCCACAGTAAATATTTCCAACTTGATCAGGTGCTATAACATAACATCCATTTTCAATTGCACGTGCTTTGTTAATTGTAATCCAATGTTCTTCTTTTTGATTGCCTTTAACCCAAGCAGAAGGAGCAATTAGAATTTCTGAACCAGCTGCTGCAAGTGAACGTGACATTTCAGGAAATCGTAAATCATAACAAATCATCATTCCAACTTTGCCCAGAGTAGTATTTACTGGCTTTGTAATTTTAGAACCTGGCGTCATCTTGTCTGATTCTTTAAATCCTAATGCATCATAGAGATGAATTTTTCTATACGTAGAGATTACTTTACCTGATGAATCAATAACAAAAGAAGTGTCAAAGACTCTATCTTTTTTTCTACTCTTTTCATAAAATGAACCTACAATTTGAATTCTGTTTTGTTTTGCGGCCTTTGCAATTGTATTAACAAAGTCACCATCAATTGGTTCAGCTAAACTTGCAAGTTGTTGTGAAGTTTGAGAAGAACTAGTGTAAAACATCATAAATTCTGGAAATGCACAAAGTTTTGCTTTTTTTGCAGCAGCTTTTTCAATATATGAGATAATTTTTTTCAAGTTTGTTTCTTTGTTAGTGGATGCTTTGAATTGCACAATTGCTGCTTTCATAAAATCAAATTATTACTAGGGAATAAAAGGATAAACAATTGGTACAATCGCAAAATGTACCATTTGTTTCTTAAGTGAATTAGTTCTATTAGATACATACCGACCATAGTGTGTATGTTAGCCCCTGTGCTGGACAGAGTCATTCCAGTGTTTTTTTTAAAAAAAATAATTAAAGTTGGTTTCCTGCTAAAAACCAATTTTCTTTTGGATTATCTTCAAAAACAACAATGACATGATTTTCTTTTGTTTTTAAAATATCAACTGCTGCTTTTGTGATAGCTTTTGCGTATTCATCTTTTTGTTCCTGTGATCTTCCAGGATACATTGACACTGTAATCAAAGGCATAAAAAATTGAAATTTATTCAGGGATTTATTCTTTCAATAGTCTCGTCTGTAACCATATCTTGTTCCATATGTGAAATCAGATGAATGAGTTTTTTTGTACAAATAACCTGTTGCAAATCCAATTGCAAAACCTCCAATGTGTGCCATATATGCAACACCACCACCTGCAATACCAAATCCTCCAACAAAAAGAGGTAACAGATTTTGAAATACTAACCAAAAAGGTAAGAACCATCTAGCCTGAATATGCATCATTCTCCAAAAGAAACCAAGCATCATGAAAGTTTGAATTCTAACTTTAGGATAAATTGCCAAATATGCACCAAGTACTCCAGAGATTGCACCAGATGCTCCTACTGCAGGAATTGAACTTGCAGGATCTAACAATATGTGAGCAAGTCCAGCTCCAACGCCCCATCCAAGATAAATTAAAAGAAATTTTACTTTACCAAACTTTAGTTCAATGTTATCACCAAAGATCCATAAAAATAACAAGTTACCACCCAAGTGCATTAATCCTCCATGCATGAACATTGAGCTAAATAATGAAATGTATGACATGTCTGGACAAGAAATTCCAGGTTGAATTATTGATGAAAAACCAGTAACACATGATGGAACTGCACCCCATTCAAAAAACATGAAAGCTGCACGTTGATTAGAAAATTCCCAAAATTGACCAGTTACTGCTACTTCAAAGAAAAATATTACAACATTGATAATTATTAATGAGATTGTTACTTTTGGTTTGAATCCTGGTGGATGTGGATTTTCATCTCGTAATGGAAGCATTAGTTATTTAGCTAAAATGAAATTTGTATAATAAGATTTTTTAATTTTGTATTTGTAAAACTCCTTCTTTAATTAAAAATTGAATTCCTTGAATGAATGAATCATCATTAATGGAACCATCTGCCCACCAACCTGCGTTATTTTTAATCCATGCAGGGATTTCATTTGTTTCAGAATTACCTTGTAAAGTTGGAGGAATATTTAGAATATCTTCTTTAATTAAAAATTGAATTCCTTGAATGAATGAATCATCATTAATGGAACCATCTGCCCACCAACCTGCGTTATTTTTAATCCATGTAGGAATAATTAGTTCAGAGGTACCAACAGAAATTGTTCCTATCATCCAAGGGTGTAAAGTACAATAGTAATCATAAATTCCTTGTTTTTCAAATTTGTAAGAGAATTTTTCTCCACCAGGAATTATTTCGCTATCAAAAATACCAGAAATTCCAACATCAGGTGTGCCAGAAGTTACAGTATGAGCAGTATTATCCTTGTTATTCCACAATACAACCTGATTTGGCAAAATATTCAACGATGATGGTTCATAACATGAATCATTATTTTCACATCCTGGAAGAGATGTTCCTGCTGCAATATGTACAACGTGATCACCTGAAATAATTTCTTTAGGTTCTGTAATTTTGAATGAAAATTCACCTGAGGTATCAAAATTATTTACGTTTGAAATTCTTACAAGTACAGAACCTGTTTGTGCAAAATGTACTATAACTGAATCAGTACCATCATATGCTTCTAATGATTTTTTTGATTCTATGATTTTTCCATCTAAAAATACATCAAGATCATAAATATTTTGTTGAATCAAGGTATTACTAATTGGATCATGGAATTCTACATGTAATGTGATATCATTTCCTGGATTAATTTTTCCTTGAGGTGTTAATGATAAATGAAATTTCCAATCCTCTTCAGAAGATAATACAATTACTTTATCACCATTTTCTAGTGATGCATCTTTCTTTTGTACATCTCTTTTTTTACCTGATTCTATTCCAAAAATCATTTTATCATATTGATCTGAAGAAATTTCATCAAACATTTTGAGTAATTTTTTTGATGAAAGCAAGAAATGAACTACAATCTCTTCATCTCCAGAACGATCAATTGTTCCAAAAAATGAAATATCATTTACAGTTAATAGAATTTCATGTTCATTAAAAATATCCACAGTTTTTGGAATATAGTATTCTGCATGAACAAATGGGATTGATTCAATGAAATCTTCATCCCAATTAAATGGCATTTGAGCTGTTAATTTTTTGTCGTTATTGTCATAATGAAATTTTTCAATTTTATCAAAGTATGTTGCAAAAATTAATTCATGTGAAATATTATCAATTTGAGCTGAAAAGGGAATGAATTCTCCCATGGTAAATAAAATCTGAAAAGTTGTTTCATTTCCTGAAACTGGTTGGGAATCAATTGACAAAATTGTAAAATTTGCATCAACTAGTCCCCCGTCCAGAAATAATGGTGCCTCGATGGTTAGAGGAGAATCATTTGAGGCTAGCCAAGAACCGTTTTGAGTTGTCTCACCTATAAAATTCAGATTTTGGCTAGGTACAATCAATGTCTCTAGTTTTTCATTTGGAGAAAATGCTTCAAAATCAACAAGTAAGTTTCCTTGACCATCAAAAATCTCAATTCTGTATTCTACTCCAGAAATTATTTTTCCTATATCATCGTTAATTGTTATAATATCAAAATTAATTTGAGTTTCATCACCTGTTAAAATTGAAGGACTTGTTTCTAGTTGTACTTTGAAATAATTTTGATTAATAAAAAGCACATCACTCTCTTCACTTCCAGAACCTCCAGCAAAAACTATTGGTGTGAAACCAATTATAGTAATAATTGAAAAAAATACAAGAAAAGATTTTGTATTCATATTAGTGATATAATTAATAATTATTTTAAGGTAACAAAAATTATACTTTGATTAGTCCAGTTGATACCAAAAATTGAATTCCATTTGCAAATTCAACATCAGTTAGATGGCCTTCTGACCACCATGCTGCGTTATTTCTAACCCATATTGGAATTGATGTAATATTTGCATCATCTTCAATTTCAGCATTAGTAGTTGGAATACTGATAATATTTTCTTGAACTAGATATTCAATTCCTTTAGCAAATTCTGGATCATTGATTTGTCCATCAGACCACCATGAGGCATTTTTCTTTACCCAACTAGGAATATCAATATCACTTGAAACCGGAGTAATTTTTGTTGTTGATGTTTCAACAAAAATTTCTTGTTCTACATTGTTTAGTGGGAAACTAAATCCAGTATCAATAACACCGGCAGTTGCAACTATTTCAAGAAGATCAGCTTCTGAATATGGTTTTGGCAAAGTAAGGTCTTCGTATTCAATGTAAATTGTATCACCATCTGAAACTTTTAGTTTATCTTCACTGTCTGATGAATCATCAATAGTCATAATGAATTCTCCAGGAAGATAATTGATATGATGGGGATGCTCGTATCCTACAAATTGAATTGGAGTATTTCCAGCCTCAAAACTACCATGTCTAGGTACAACTTCTTCTAAAATTGCTTCAGGTGCTACTTGAAATGAATAATTTACTTCTTGACCTGGTTGATTAAAAATATTTGAAATTACAATTTTTGCAGAACCACGTTGATCAAATCTAATTGGTTCTACACCCTGTCCATCTACTGAATATTGATTATTTCGAGATTCAAGTAATTCGCCATTTAAGAAAATATCCATATCATATGACAATCCCATTTCATGAATGTCTGTTAATCCACTATGTACCATTAAATTAAGATCATAGTCTTGATCAATACCAATTACACCACCTGGCTCAGTCCAAAAGTATGTCTTCCATTCTCCATCAGGAGTGTATTTTGTTAATGAGCTTGCAGCAGGTTCAGTCAAATGAACATCATTAAATCCATTATCAACTGTTGCATGTTCCATATCTTTTACAAATTGTACACCAACATGAATTCCTGCTCTATCTGAATCAGAATAAACTTTAACATAATTTGTAAAAAATTCTCTGTGATGTTTCCACAAGTCATTATCTCTTATGAAAAATGTTACTTTCTCATTGACATCGTAAATATTTTTATCAAATTGTGCTTGTCCGATTTGCCATCCATAGTATCCAGATTTCATTACGGTAACATCCTCATTTGGTTCCCATGCAACTGTGACTCTTCCATCTTGAGGACTAGTTGCAATCATTACAGCACGATCATGTGATGATATTGGACCACCCATCATTGGATTATCCATATCCATTGTCATTCCAGGAGTCTTTACAGTAGTTTTGAAAGTATCATGAACAGTATACATCATAGCTCCAGTCAATTTTACAACACCCATGAACACACCAGTGTCAGGTCCAGTTTCTGAGAATTCTACATTATCAACTCTTGCAGCATCAGTATACACATCGATTGGGTTACTAGAAGACCCAATTTGATCAATTTTTTCAGAATCTATATTCCAGCCTGGTGCGTAAATCAAAACGTTAATTCTATCAGTCCAACCGATTCCTTCGTATCGTTCTTTACAATCTTGTAAAGAAAAGGTTTCATTATAACAAAATTTCATTATAATTCCAGTTGCTTTTTGTACATTTGTAAATCCAGTTTCAGCAAATACAGATTGAAGTGAAACAGTAGTCATTAATGCCATAAATAGAAAAATTGTAAGTAATTGAAAGCTTTTAGTCATGTACAAAATGTATGAATCAATTTTGAATATAATGAAAATGGTTCATTCGAGAAATGTACCACTTATTCTATTTTAATTTGACAGGAATGGAAATTTTCATTCCATTTTGAATGACCTACAAATCTTTTTGACTCAAATTCTTGTACATCACTAAATGTTGTACTAGTATTACCTATTGCATTACCAGCATTGTCTAAAAATGATATGATGAGATTAACCTGATTACGTTTTACATCATCATTATGATATTGGCCTGAAATTGTAACAAGACCAAAGTCATCACGTGTACATGAAAAATTTTCTACTCCCTGAACTACAGACTCTTCTAATTCAACAGACTTTGATACAAGTTTAGTGTCATTATTTGATCTATCTTGAGTTTCATTTTGTAAAACACTGTGTAATTGAGAATTTATGAAATCATTTTTGTAATGACTAATTTTTTTCAAAATTTCACTCATAAATCTACTTGTGGGTTCATTTTCATCCAAAATTAGATTTTGAGTATTGTAATTGTAATGCTCACCATGTTGATCAAAAATTATCACATGAACTATCAAATTCTCATAGATGCAAGAAGTTACTGCGCCTTCTGCAGAATAATTGAACAGACATTCAGAATTTGTGCCTGGTTTTCCTTTCAAATATGCAGAATCAAATATTTTTTGTTTATCTCTATTCTCAAAAGAGTTCCAGTAATTTTCCAAATCATTTTGATCATTAAATTCTGAAATTTCTAAAACTAGTGTTGGTACTTTGAATTTATAAAAAATTGGTTCATACACTCTAGTAATATCATTAAAGATAATTTTTACAGAATCTATAATTCCTTGTTTTTCTTCAAACTCATATTCAGTTGAAAACATTCTCCATTTAGTTTCTCGAGTAACATTCAAAATTTCTTTATCGTTTAACAAAAACTTTTCTAAACTTGATTGAAAAGTTTCGTCATTTGAAAAAATACTTTGAGAATTATATTCCAAATAACCAACTTCTCTTAGATAATGTAGTGTTCTAAGAAATTGTAAATCAGTAATTTTTTCATCAATCCACCATTGTGCTCTATCTTTTACCCAATGTGGAATTAATTCTGGAGTCTTATCTTCTTCAAGTTCAGGGATATTTTGGATTACAGTTTTTGCAGTATGTTTGAGAATTTCTTGTGATTCTAATTCATTAGGCAAAATATTGTTATCAAGAACATTTTGGATTAGTGCTAAAAATTCTGCATCAGAGATTTGGCCAGCAATCCAAATTGAAGTAGATTGTTTTATCCATTCAGGAAAAATTTCTGGTTCTGAATTTTGTCCAAAAGATGGGATTTGAGAAGAAATTAAGAACAAAAAGATTGTAATTCCCAATAATGAACTAATTTTAAAATTCATTATTTGAAAACCTCTTTTGAGAATTTCAAAATAATATTTTCATAGTCATCATCATTTGAAACATATTTTGCATATTCTACACTTCCACAAAGTAAAAGCCATCCTTTTACTTGATTATACGAATCTGATTTTGAATTCCTTAGAATATTTAATAATTCAAGAGTTGTCATTTCTTTGTAAATTTCCATATTTTGAGAGTAATAGTACCTGATTGCCTGACTGAGAATTTCAAAGGCTTCTTTTCTTTTGTTGTTAGCATACAGACTTTGAGATTTATCAAGTAATTCTTGTGTTAATTCTCTAAAATCAATTTGGGGTTTTGATATTTGTAATATGGGTTCTTGAGATTTTCTTGTCAATTGCTTTTTGCGCATAAGGTATCCAAATATTACAAGGGCAAGAAATACTGGAATCATTAGCAGTAATGAAATATTTTCAAAGTTTTGTATTGAAAGAATTTCATTTAATGGATTACTCTGTAATGAATCACGTATGTGTCTTGTATTTTCAAATTTTGGTTTTTCAAATTTGAAATTATCAAATATGTTTTCTGATTCTCCAGTTGGTTGTGAAATAGCAATGCCTATACTTGATGGTGATTTTTCTCCAGACATTATACCATCAAATAGTTGTGAAGTTTGTTCTGAAAATGAATTAATCATTCTTTCTTGAATCTGTTCTTTGTTAAGTAGTAAGTAATTTGGAGAATATTCTCTAAGATCAAATTCTCCCTCACCACTTCTTGTAGCTTCATCCATTAATGCTCGTCCAAGTGTAAATTCTTTAGGAGTAAAGATATCATTTGGAATTGCTTCTAGATTATCCATGTTATAACCACGTTCAAGAACAAATAATTCTAAATTTGAATTTGGGTTATAATCAAGTGATTGTCCTTTAATCAGATATTTACTATTGCCAATAGGATCTAACAATGCTTCTGCAATTTGCACATAGCCATCTGAAAATCTATCATAATATTTTATTTTATGCTGAAAACTGTCTTGTCTAGTATCTCTTTGTTCAATTAATACGCCATTAAGCATTTGTCCTTCTTCTGAATCAATTGTAATTTTATAATCACCAATAGAATATTGGTTGTTTGTGATAAATTTATCATAAATTGGTTTTTGATTTTCTGAAACAAGTTCTTCATAACTTGAAACAATTTCTGCTTCTTTTTGTGTAACATTTTGATCATCTATTTGTCCTTCAACTAACCAATCCATTTGGATTTGAGTATTATCAGCATATGCAAAATTTATCAAAAAAACAAATGGTAGAAGAAAGAGGATAATTTTGAGATTATTGAAATTCATGATAAAATCCTCAGAAATTTAGCGAGACAGGGAAATAATTTAGAATGCAGATTAGGTTCAATTCTACTTTAAAATGCAAAATTTTCCTTTAATCGAAATTGGTACATTTATCGAATGGACCAGTCTTCTATTAATTCAAAAATCACTACATTTGGATAATGGCACTAAGAGAAAATCATGTGGATTATTCAGTATCTAATGAAAAAATCAAAGAACTTGGTATAGAGGCTCAAAAATATGCTGAAAAACTAGGTACTGTTCTTGATGAATCACACAAAACCATCATAGGACAACATGATGCATTACAAAAGATTCTCATTTCAATAATTTCTGATGGACATGTACTACTTGAGAGTGTACCAGGATTGGCAAAAACACTAATGGTAAAAACAATGGCTCAAATTTTTAGTGTAGAGCATGTAAGAATTCAATTTACTCCAGATTTACTACCAGCAGATATTTTGGGAACAAAAATTTACAAAAATGCTTCTGGATCTTTTGTAACACAAAAAGGTCCAATCTTTCATAATTTTGTACTAGCTGATGAAATTAATCGTGCACCACCTAAAGTTCAATCAGCTTTACTTGAAGCTATGCAGGAAAGAAACGTCAGTATTCATGGAGATACATATGAATTAAAAAAACCATTTTTAGTTTTAGCTACACAAAATCCAATTGAAAATGAGGGAACATACAAACTTCCAGAAGCACAAGTTGATAGATTTGCTTTAAAAATTTTAATTGATTATCCATCAAAACAAGAAGAACTTGAAATTATTGAGAGAAATTCTTCTCAACAGATAAATTCAATAAAATCACTCATTACTCCAGAAGAAATTATTGAAATTCAAAAGTTTAATGAAAAAATTTATGCTGATAAAGTAATAACAGAATACATTGCAGACATTGTCAATGCTACAAGAAATCCAAAAGATTATGATCTTGATTTAGAAAATATGATAGAATTTGGTGCATCACCTAGAGCATCAATTTGGTTAATGAGAACTGCAAAAGCAAATGCTTTACTTAATGGACGGGGATTCATCATTCCTGAAGATGTCAAAGCTGTTGCACATGAAGTTTTACGACATAGAATAATTTTGACATTTGAAGCAGAAGCTAATGGAATTAATCCAGACAAAGTAATTGACTTTGTTTTAGAAAAAATTACACCTCCTTAGAGATGACTGAACTATCTGAACTTCTAAAACAGGTAAAAAACCTAGAAATAAAGACCAAGAATCTTGTTGAAGGTATGGATTCGGGTGCCTATAGGTCACGATTTAGAGGTGGAGGAATAGAATTTTCTGAAGTACGAGAGTATGCAGCAGGGGATGACGCAAGAAGAATAGATTGGAATGTTTCAGCAAGATACAATGACCTTTTTGTAAAAGAGTTTGTTGAAGAAAAAGAACTCAACGTCTATGTGATAATTGATTTATCTGCAAGTAATGATTTTGGTTTTATCAAAAGTAAAAAAGAACTTGGATTTGAAGTTGCATCCTCATTGATGTTTTCTACATTAAAAAATAATGATAGAGTTGGGATGGGATTGTTTACTGATACGCTTGAAAAATTTATTCCAGCAAAAAAAGGAAAAAAACACATGATGGAAATTCTTCAAAACCTAATTAATTATACTCCAAAAAGTACAAAAACAGATATTCTAAAATCACTTTCTCAATTAGAAACTAACTTAAAACGTAGAAGTGTAGTCTTTATTATTTCAGATTTTATTTCAGACTCGTTTGTAAAACCATTGAAATTCTTGAAATTCAAACATCAGATTGTCTTAGTCAATATTTCAGATATCAAAGAAAATGAAATTCCAGAAATGGGTCATGCCTATTTAGAAGATGCAGAATCGGGTGAACAAATTCTAGTAAATACATCTGATAAAAAATTTCAAGAACAATATTCTATTCTTCTCAAAAATAATAAAGAAAAAAATGAATATGAATTAAAAAAATTGGGTATTGATTTTCTAAATATTTCAAATGAAGAACCATTTGATATTACATTTAATCGATATATCAGGAAGAGGAAATAAATGCAAATCCAATTTGAATATCTTTATGCATTGTTTTTACTTTTAATAATTCCTGGATTGTATTTTTTATATTCAAAATATAATTCAGAAAAAAAAGAATCCATTTTAAAATTCAGTTCATTAAAAATTGTAAAAAAATCAATAATGAAGAAAAATTTTCTTCGAAAACACTTACCATTTATTCTAATGATGGGAATACTTGGTTTAGCAGTAGTAGGACTTGCAAATCCACAAATTCCAACTTTATCAGTTGAAAAAGGAATCAATTTGAGTATAGTTTTAGATGGTTCAGAGAGCATGGCAGCCTCAGATTATACGCCTACACGTCTAGATGCTGCAAAAAATGCCATCACTAGTTTGATTTCAAAAATTGGTTCTCAAAATAATGTAGGAGTAGTTCTCTTTGAATCAGGGGCCACAACAATTTCGTATCTAACTCCTGATAAAGAAAAATCAATTAATACAATTTCATCAATTGAACAAGGTCAGGGAGCTACTGCAATTGGAGATGGACTTTCATTAGGAATTGATATGGCATCATCAATTCCAGACAAAAAAGGAGTAGTAATTTTGCTCAGTGATGGAGTTCATAATTCTGGATTAATTACACCAAAAGAAGCAATAGAATATGCAAAAATTAACAATATACAAATTCACACAATTGGATTAGGATCAATTGAACCAGTCTATCTACGAGATGACATCTATGGGGAACCACAGTATGCTGAATTAGATGAACACACTCTTGTTGCAATTGCACAAGAAACAGGAGGGAATTATTACAAATCACTTGATGAACAAACACTCAATGAGGTATTTGTTACACTAAGTAGTAATTTAGAATATGAAATGGAATATTCTACAATAAGAGAATGGTTCATTGCAAGTGCAATTGGATTATTGTTATTTAATTCCTATATCATTTATGGAAGATATAGAATTATTGCATGACATTACACAACAATTATTTTTCGTTTTACTAAATTCTCTATAAGATGTAGAAACTCATCATCAGAAATTTTTTCTTCACTCCACCACCCAACTGAATTTTTTACCCAAGAAGGAACATACCATTGTGATTCAATCATAATGCTTTTCTGAGGAACATGGACAATTTGTTTTTCAAATAAATAATTTATTCCTTGAAGAAATTCTAAATCAGAAATTTGATCAGTTGACCACCAATTAGCATCATTTCGAATCCTATCTGGAATTAAAATAGTTTCAATTAGCTTTCCATTAGGCTTAAATCCTGTAATTTTTAATGTTCCTTCAGATTTAGGGTCTACAAAAAATGAAACATGCCAATTTCCCATATCATCAATACTTTGAATAAATTCAATTGGAATATCATTTAGAAATACTTCAAAATTTTCATTTTCTGAATATCTTGGAAATTCTAAATTCATATAATTTTGAAACTCCCAACCCTGAATCAAAGTAAAGAAAAGAGTTTCACCTTTCAAATCAAATTCAGGGTATGACAAAAGAATACTTGAATCATATCTAATTTTGAATGTGTCATCATTTCTTGGAACAGTTAGAACAATAATGCTATCTTGACCTACTGCAAAGCAGCTATAATACCATACATCGGATGAGAATTTTGGATCAGGGTACATGCTAAATTCTCTAATCTCACCTGGTTTCATCTCATGGATTGGAGAAAAATTTTCACCCATATCCAATGTTGCATCATCATATCCATGAATTACAGCATAAATTTTAAAATCAGATATTATTTCAGTTCCAGAATTAATTATTCTACCAGTTAGATGTCCATCATCATGAACAATTAGAGTTTCATCATAAATTACATCAATTGAAATTACATCTGTAATGGTTTTTTCAAATGTTATTTTTGCTGGTAGTAAAATTGGATCATTTCCTAAAACTTCAAGAAATTTAATTTTGAATGGGATTTCATTGCCCGAAGCTAAAGGTACATGTTGAATTATTTTAGAAAATTCTGAATCATCATCATTCACAGAAATAGTGATAGTTGGAATTATTGCATAATCAAGATCATTTTTTACATTTCCTACAACAGTATAGATTCCATTTGAATCAAAAAATCCAACATATTCATGTTCAGGAATGAAAACTTCAGCATACGAAACAGGAATTAAAGAAAATGCTGCCAATAATACAAGGATTGCTGGAATTTTTAATTGTGAATTATTAGAAAGAATTGAAAATATCTTCGAATCCAGATGTTGGTTTCTCAAGTAAGCCTGGTCTATAGTCCTCAATTAGTTTGTCTATGATATCTCGTGCTTTAATATGATATCTTTTTTTGAGTGATACAATCTTTGTTTCAACTAAATCATCATTAACTAATTGTGATAGATAAAGTGAAACAGTAGAAGGTGATTTTTTAACTTCTTTTACCAATTGTGAAAATTCTAATCCATCTTCCTTGATTAATGCAAGTAACAAATCACGTGGAGTTTGTTTTCTTAATGCTTTGATAACAATAGATTCTTCTTCAGAGATTTGAGGTGGGAAAAATCTTACTTGTCTTGGACCGCGATTAACTTTGATGATTCCATTTTTTTCTAACTTTCCTAAATAATGACTTAGTACTCCATTTTTTAATCCAGATGAACGCATAATTTCACGAAATTGAATTCCAGGACTTTGTTCAATTATTTGTTGAATTTGTAAATTTCTATCAGTCATTTCTAAACACTCCTAATGCCAATAGCCCTAATGTGGCAAACGTCAATAAATGTCCTACCTCAGATAAAGGCATTTCACCAAGATCATAAATTGTTGGCCAAGTAGTATCAATTAATCGTACAAATTCTGCTGCAATAAAATTTCCAAAAGCAATTGCACTTAGTAAAAGTCGTTTTGTTTTTAATCTAGAATATGCAAATGTTGCAAGAATTGTTATGAATACTGCAAGTGTAATTCCCCCCACATGCAAAAAGATGTGTGCAATATGATATCCATGAAATAGATGAGGACCAATAATTGGCAATGCCAAGATTGCTACAATTCCGGCAACTACAACAGAAAATAATGTAGATTTTTTTTCCACTATACTTTCAGGTCGGAACATATTCTAAATTAATGAATTTTCGATTTAAGGAAACTGGTTCATGTATCGAATAGATAGGCGATCAAACATAAATTATTCCATTTTTGATTAAAAATTCCAATCCTGAAACAAATGTCTCGTCATCAATTTGTCCATTTGCCCACCACGATGCATTATTTCTAATCCATGAGGGTATTTCAGTACCATCTGATGATTCTTGAGAAGGTGGAGGAATTACAATTACATTATTTTTTATTAAAAATTCAATTCCTTGAATAAATGTACTATCATCAATTTGATCTTCAGACCACCACAATGCATTATTTCTAATCCATTCAGGAATTAAAATTTCATTTTGTGATGCAATCCTATCAATTACAATAGGAATGCTTGTCTTTGCAAGATTATTTCCATCTAAATTATTGAAATTCAAATGAATGATTCCTGAAATATTTTCTGGAATCAAAAACTCTGCAACATTATGTTCTTCTTTTGAATCAGAACTAATTCCACTTTGTTGATAAAGAATATTTTCATTTTGAGTAATAGAAAAATCATAGTTTGCTGAAACAGGTCTATTTTTTAAGAAAATATCAGTAACGTCAAAAATAATTTTTGCATTAGAATCAGATTTTAGATTTTCAGGCTCCCAAGATACAAGAATTCTAAATTGACCATTTTCAGTAACTGAACTAAGATGAGAATAATCTTTATCAGGTTTTATAACAAAATCCATTATATTTTGACTAGGATTTGTTTCAAGAATATTTTGTAATTCTTTTTGATAAATAATAAAATGAACTACACGATTATCAGAGAAAAAATCATCAATTGTTACAACATTTGGAGATAATTCCACACCATTAACAGACATTGTAAATCCAGATACTAGTAAGTCACCAAAGTCTTTTGGAATTTGAAGTTCTTCATGTACAACTGATGTTTGATTGATGTTTGATTCACTCCATTCAAAAGGCATAGAATAACTAATTTGTTTTAAATTAGAATCATATTGAAAATTTGAAATTTCATCATAGTATGTAATTACATGAATATTTTGCTCACCAAAATTTGGATCAATAAAATTATGAATTGATGTTTGAGCAATAGAAATTCCTGCATTAAAGACTAAAGGTGTGCCTAGTTTTTCAGAATACCCATCAGCAGTTAATACACTAATATCAAATTTGTATAATCCTCCTTCACTAAGATGAGAGCCAATAACTTGAACCAATCTACTTTCAAGTCCTAGTAGTGAACCAAATAGACCACCAGCATCAGGATCTTCTTCAATTATAATAGCATCAATGTCTTCTGAAACAAAATTAAAAACTAGAAATCCATTGTCAGCTTTGAATTCTTGTTCAAAAAGAAATTGTTCACCACGTTCTGCTTTAATTAAAAATGTCACATCACGTAGTGTGATTTTGGAATCAAAGTCAATTAATGAAATAGAAATTTGTTGATCATCATTAGTTTCTGGATCACGTTGAGAAGATGAAACTTCTACAGTTACTTGTCTTCCATCTAATTCAACAGGAGGAAAAGTTTCGCTTCCTATACCATGACCATATACATAATCAATTGTAAATAATGAAGAAAATATTAAAACAGAAAGTAAAAATAAATTTTTCAAACTAGGTCCACTTGTTTGGATCTTTTTTATGAATTTCTTTTCCATCAATTGTAATCTGTTCTTTTTCTTCAAAAACAGTATGCCATTTTCCATTATCTGGAAAAATTTCATCCATTTCTTTCATTTTTTCATTAGTTGGTGCTTTATTCATTAGAGCTCCCCATTTCATATTTGGAACTTTTGGCATTATGTCATTGATGTCTTTCATTACACTATCACTTAGCAGAATTTATTTAAAAACTTATGATTGTACTCTCATTATTCCTTCTTTGATCAAAAACTGCAATCCTTGAACAAAAGAATCATCATCAATTGCACCTTCTGCCCACCAACCTGCATTGTTTTTAATCCATGCAGGAATTTCGTTTGCTCCAGATGCAGAACCTTGTGTTGTTGGAGGAATCTTTAGAATATCTTCTTTAATTAAAAATTGAATTCCTTGTACAAAAGAATCATCATCAATTGCACCTTCTGCCCACCAGGCAGCATTACCTTTAATCCATTCAGGAATTCCAGTTGGAGGTTGTACTTGTGGAGGCGTAGTTGTTTTTCCAGTACTAGGTCCAATCTCAATTAATCCTGAACCAATTCCTGAATAAGTTGGATCATAATCAAGTCCAGTTCCATAAACTAGGATATCAAATCTATACTGTCCTTGTGAAGGGATTTTGATTTTTTGGATATCAATTCCTTCAGTTGCTCTAATTCCAAGATTTTGAGGATCGTCACCTGAGAATCTTGCTAATTCTTGATTACTTTCATTATCAATTAGTGAAATTGAGTATTTGATATCTTTGATTAAACCTCTGTTTTCATCAAAGAATGTAATATCAAATGGAACCTCATCACCTGCACCATAATTGCTATCCCAAGAAATGTTTACAGTGGTTGGAACTTGTTCATAATTTGTGGTATCAACTAGATAAAATTCAGTTGAACTCTTTGTGATTTCACTTTGAGGAACTAATTTCAAATCCATTTTTTTATTATCGTAATTACTTGAACCTAATGATTCATTGATTTTTAACAAATCACTTTTTGTAATTAAAAAATGAACAATGTTTGTATCTTCATATGAATATGGATCATTTAGTAACGCTCTTTGATCAATTTCTACACCATTAACATAACCTTTGAACTGTTTTCCTTCAGCATACGGTGCAAATGTTTTTGGAACTCTGACTTCCTCATGAACTACTTGAACTAAATCAACATAGTCTGGGCTCCAATCAAATGGCATATCAAATGCAATTGAATTATCGGATTTATCGAATTTGAAATTATCAACATCATCATAGTATGTCTTTACAATTACTGGAACCTCAGCATTTGCAGATGGAATGAAAAAGTCTTGTTCTTGTGCAATGCTGACAAAAGTATCATAACTTAATCTGTCAGCAAGTACAGTTCTTGGACTAGTAGCAGCTTCAATATCTATTGTAATCTTGTATAATCCACCTTTTACAAATATTGGGCCTGTAATTGATGGTCTTCCACAAATATCTAAATTATCATCAGTACATTCTGCACCTTGTACAAATAGAGCTCCAGGGGCACTAGCATGTTCAGAACCACCATAAGTTGTACAATCTTTGAGAAGTATTTCATCACATCCAGCTTTTGGTTTTAGTTTGACATCTAATCGTCCATCATTGTCATAAAACAGATTTCTTGCTAATAGTTCCCCACTTTGCCACAATTCAACACGGTAAGTCACTTTGTCAAGGTTCTCATCAGTTAATGTATCAAAGAAACGAATCTGCATGTTGGCTGAATCGATTTCACCAACTGTAATATCAGATGGAGATAATTGTGTACGTACAGTTACTTCCATGTCACCAAATGAAATTGGTTCGGCTTGATCACCACCTAGTCCATGACCAAATGCATTTGGAATTATTATAGGAATTGTGGAAATAGCAATAATTGTCATTAATAATACAAACTTGTTATACAATGGTAAAGTTAGGTCTAATCCATATTTAAAGCTGGCATAGAATTTCTATGCTTGATAATTTTTAATGGTCTAGAGTACAACTTTTATTTATCAATCTAAAACTGAAATCATGAAATTTTTATTTTTGTTGTTACTTGTTCCTTTGTTAATTATTCCAGCTTATGGTGAAACACAAACACTACCAACAGAAAAAGGAACACTTGATGTAAAATTAACTTATGATACTATTGAACCAAGTATTCAAACAAAAATCAGTATTGATTTTCTAAATCCAATGACAAAAAAAGTTCAAGAGCATATTGATTATTCAATTACTGTTTCAAAAGATGGTAATACAGTATTTGGACCAATTCCACTTACACATACATCAGTAGGCTCTGTAAAAATTCCAATTGAATTCAATCTTGGTGAAGGAGTATACACGATGGACTTTGAAGTAGAGGGGATTTTATTCCAACCAATTCCTAAAGAAATAGTTTCTTTTGACATTCTAGTTGGAGAAGTACAAGCTCAACCAATTCCAGATGAAGAAACTCCAACTGAAGGAGGAGGTTGTTTAATTGCAACTGCAGCATTTGGTTCAGAAATGGCACCACAAGTTCAACAACTTAGAGAACTTAGAGACAATACAATTCTTCAAACAGATTCTGGAAGTTCTTTTATGAGTACTTTTAATCAATTCTATTATTCATTTTCACCAGTAATTGCCGATTATGAAAGAGAACAACCAATCTTCAAAGAGGCTATGAAAGTAACACTTACACCAATGTTATCATCATTGTCTTTACTAAATTTTGTAGATATTGATTCTGAACAAGAGATGTTAGGGTATGGAATTTCTCTAATTCTACTTAATGTTGGAATGTATATTGGAATTCCAATATTTGGTATTCTAAAGTTATGCCAATTTAGAAAAAACTGATTTTATTTCTGAAAATTCAAGAGAAGTTTTTATGTATGCTGAGAAGTAACTTTACTTATGAAGACTAAAGCATTAAGCTCTCTCTTCGTACTATTTGCTATTGCAGCAGGTATGGTCGCAATGACACCAGCTGCATTTGCAGATCACTCAGAAGTAACAATTGTACCAGCAGCAGGTTCTGGTGCTCCAGGATGTGAAGAAACCGCAGATGGTTGTTTCATTCCAAGCACTGCAACAGTTGATGTTGGTGGCGTTGTAATCATGTCAAATACAGATAGTGCAGCACATACTTACACTGCAGGATCTCCAGGTGATGGTCCAACAGGTGAATTTGATACTGGACTATTAATGGCAGGAGGATCTTTTGAGTACTCTCCAGACACAGTAGGTGAAATTCCATATTTCTGTATGGTTCACCCATGGATGGAAGCTTTGATTATAGTACAAGAAGTTGAAGCAGTTGAAGATACTCATGGTGATGATCACGGTGATCACATGGATACTGAAGGTCATTTAGTAGCAGAAGCATCTGTAACAGGTATGATGTCTGATGGAACAACAGTTTCAATCTGGACTTCTGAACCAATGTCAGGTGAAAGAATGCAAGTTCACATCGAATTTGTTGATGCAGAACATGTCAATCATGACATTACTGTAACACAAAACGGTGAAACAGTACTAGATGATGTAGGTGCACACCACCATGAAGGCAATGGAATGCATGAAACAGCACCATTAGGTTCTTCTGATGCAGTAGACATCACTGTTACCTTCCAAGGTTATGGTGTTGATACTAAAACAGGACCAATTGGTGAAGAAGTAGTATTCACAAACGTTGTTCCAGAATTTGGAACAATTGCAATGATGATACTAGCTGTTGCAATCATAAGCATCGTTGCAGTAACTGCAAAATCTAGAGTCGTTCCAAGATTTTAGGAATTCTCTTTTTCTATTTTCTTTTTATTAAAGCAATTATCGCTAAGATAATTGCTGCTGCTGCAATAGATAATCCAAATATTGCAAAGTCATAAGCTGCGCCACCATCATAGGATACATCAGATTCTCCAGATTTTAATTTGGAAATATCTTGTTGTAAAGATGAAATTGCATTTTTTAGAGCAGCAACATCTCCTGAACCTTCACTATTTGAAGGTGGAAAATCTAAAACTGCTGTAGGCTCTACATCTTCTACTGGGATTTTAATATCAACGGGAGTTCCACGAATTTCACCTTTCAATTCGACTTGATAAGTTCCGGTTTTAGTTGGAATAATTGGTGAGTAATAATAGCCAGGTCTAGGATCAGAATTTACATCAATTTTTTTTGATGCACCTCCAAACATTACAGTTGCATCAACTCCTTTGAAGACACTAGTGATTCCTGTAAATTTACCTTCATCACCTTCTCGTTCAATTACTTTTAGAACAATATCATTTCTTATTCCAACAACTGGAGGTTCAATTGCCCAACCTGCTTCAATTTCATATTGCTCAACATGAACTGTAGTATGAGCAAATGAAGGTACAATCATACCAACTGAAAATAATAATCCAATAAAGACAAAAAGTGCAATCTTCATTACAATCAATCTAGAATTAGACATTATTATCTTTACGTGGATTGGTACAAATCCCGAATTATTTGAAAACTGTTTAAATTATCATATATGTCCTCAAGAGTAAATGAGGAAATTACTGATAGTATTACTTGTGTTGTCATTTTCATCAGTACCATTAGTTTCTGCACATCCATTTACTGAAGAAACCATTCCAAGTTTAACATCAAATGCACCTGCTGGCACTACAGAAGTAATTGTATTTTTTTCAGAGCCTGTTGACATTAATTTTAGTGAACTCAAAGTTTTCGACACAAACGGAGATCAAATCGATAAAAAAGATACACAATATTATGATGATGAACAATCTCTAATTGTTTCAACTCCACCATTAGAAGATGGAGTGTATACTGTATCAACTAAAGTACTCTCAAAAGTTGATGGTCATTTAGTTCCAGATGCATTTCTGTTTGCAGTTGGAGACGCAATAATTCCACCTTCTCTATTAGATACAGATAGACCATCAGAATTGATATTTTTGCCTGAAGCTGGTGCTAGATTTCCAGGAATTGTAGGTCAAACAATTGTTTTGGGTGCAATAATTGCATCTCTAATAATTTGGGGAACACAAAACAAATCATCTATCAAAGAAGAATTAGAGAAAATTGAGATTAAACACCATGCAAAGTTTATGTCAATAACAGGAATTGGTTTAGGGTTAGTTTTTGTTTCAAATATTTTGATGATAGTAGTTCAAACTATTAGATTAGAAACATCCCCACTTGATGCAATTCAAACGGACTTTGGAAATATTTGGTTAATTAGAATGGCAATTACAATTGTTTTATTAGGAATATGGTTTGGGTTAGATAGAAAAAAGATTCTATCAAAGAAAAATCAGATTCCAATGCTTGTTGTATCACTTGTATTAATTGCAACTACAAGTTTGATTGGTCATGGTGCAGCTAGTGGAGAAACTCCAGCACTAGTATTAGATTATGTGCATAATTTGGTTGCAGCAGTTTGGATTGGAGGTATTTTCTACTTTGTTTTTGGACTACTTCCAGCATTATCTCAACTAAAAGAATCAAACAGAGAAAAACTAAGTTTAGTACTAATTCCGAGATTCTCCATAGCATTTGTTATATCAATAGGAATTGTAATAATTACAGGCCCTATACTCATGTGGTTCTTAGAAAGTGATGTAGGACTAATTGCAGAATCAGTATATGGTCAATTGATAATTCTTAAAATTGTAATTGCTGCAATTATGATTGGATTAGGAGGATTCTTTCAGTTCAAAGTACAAAAAAATGGAGAAAAGAATTTTTCATCAGGAAAAATTTCAGTTCACAAAAAACTAAAAAGATCACTCAAAGTTGATGCCGTTTTAGGGATTATTCTTTTAGGGATAGTTGCATTACTGACTAACGGCACTTTGCCTGCAGGTGAAATTCAAAAAGTAGAAGCACAAGAAATCATTTATGGTTTTAAAACAATAGAATTTTCTGAAAACACCAAATTTGATATTGATATTTCACCGTTTTCAAGTGGAACAAATACAATATCAGTGAAAATTGGGGACTCTAAAGGAAATCCAATTAATGATTTATCACAATTAAAAGTAAAAATTTCAAATCCGTCAAAAAATATTTCTCCAATTGAAATTCCATTAGTTTCAGATCATAACCAAGATTTAACAAAACCTGATGTGTTTAATGGAGAAATAACGTTTGGATTCTCAGGGCAATGGTTAGTTGAGATTGAAGCTATTAGAACAGAAAATGCTAACGAATCAAAAATCATGAATTTACTAGTAAAACCAAGACTTGCAAACATTCAAACTCAAATTATTGAATATGAATTACCTGAAGATGTAAAACCTCTTTTCCCGTTATATGATGGAAAAAATTCTATCTGGCTAAGTGATGCGTTATCTCCACGATTATGGCAATTTTCATTAGAGACACAAGAATTTACAGCATATTCATTTGATGGACTATCTACAACAATTCTAACACTGGACAATAATGGAAATATTTGGTTTGTAGATAAATCTAGGAATCAGATTGGTTTCTTTGATCCAGAAAATAAACAGATCACAACAAAAACAATTCCAAATCTAGACCCAACAATATCGGAAAATACTCCAATATTCATTCAAGCAGACTTTGATGGGAATATTTGGGTAAGTATCATTAACAAAAATAGTATTGTAAAATACTTGCCAGAATCTGATACGTTTGAAGTGATACAACTTCCAGAAAGAGAATCATTCCCATTTGCTTTGACAATAGATAGTAATGGAATGATTTGGTATTCTACATCAGGTACAGGAAAAATTGGATTCATTAATCCTGAGAATAATCAGATAACTCAATTCTCAAGGGATTCGCCACTTCAGTCTCCAGAAGCATTGTTGTTTGATAATAATGGGAATCTGTGGATTGCGGAACACTCAGGCTTGGCCATAACAAAGTTTAACCCAGTTTTAGAGACATTTGAAAAAATTTCAGTGCCAAATAAAGATGCCTTACCATTTGGAATGACATTTGATAGATATGGAAATATTTGGTTTGCACAACATACAGTAGATAGCATTGGGGCATATGATCCTGATAACAATCATCTAATTGAAATTCCAGTACCGACTGAAACATCATTCGTACAATTTATGACATCAGATGATAAAAATAATGTGTGGTTTGTAGAACAACAATCAAACAAGCTTGCAACAATCAAAATGACAGAAATTCCAGTAATTGCATCACAGATTAAAACATCAAACAATTTTGAATTAAAATATACAGAAATTGCATCACCATTAATGGCATTAGGGATTATTGCAGCATCATTATTTTTTGTTAAAAGTATTCAAGACAAACGAAGACTAAACTCTTTGATTACTTCCTAGATAGTAATCCTGCAGATTTTATTCCCATTGTACCTCCAAGCAGGCCAATAGATATCAAAACTATTGTTCCTGCAGGGGTGATATCAAAAATATATGAAGTTAAAATTCCTACAACAACAGAAAATACAGAGAAGCTCATAGAAATTATTGCAGTTTGTTTGAAACCACGTCCATACATTATTGCAGTAACATTTGGAATTACAAACAAAGCAGAAATCAACAAGACACCTACAAGTTGAATTGATGTTACTACTGTAATTCCTGCCATAAAAATAATCAAATAATTTATTTTTTCTACAGGAATTCCACTGACTTTTGCTTGTTCTTCATTGAATGTAGAATAAAGAATTTGTCTGTACAATGACAAAATTACAATTAGAATAATTCCCGTTAAGGCTAAAATCAAAACAGTGTCATCTACACTAACTAAAAGAATACTTCCAAAGAGAAAACTAAAGATATCAATAGTAAATCCACCTGATAATCCAATAATTACGAGCCCAACTGCTATACCCGATGATAGCAAAACAGCAATTGATGCATCACCAGAAATATTGTATTTCTTTTTAATTTTTGTAATAATTAATGCACTAACTATTGAAACACCATAAGCAGTCCATAATGGATACACTCCAGCTAACAATCCCAAAGCAATTCCACCAAAAGATGAATGTGCAATCGCATCACCAAATAATGAATAACGTCTTAAAACTAAAAACAATCCAACAACAGAGCAAAGAATAGCAATTGCTATTCCAGAAATTAATGCTCGATGCATAAAGCTGTAGGTTAGAATTTCAAAAGACATGATTAATGATGATGCATGTGTTCCTGCATTGATGCTTCAGAATATTGCTTTACAAGTTCATCATCAGAGAAAAATTTCTCAGAAATTCCATGGAAAAATAATGTTCTATTAAGACATGCAACATGATTTGCAAGTTTGTTTACTGCATCCAAATCATGAGAAGACCAAATTATTGTAATTTTTTGTTTAGAATTTAATTCACGTAAAATGCTGTAAAACAATTCAATACTTTGTTGATCAATTCCAGTTACTGGTTCATCTAAAATCAAAACTTTGGGGTTATTTACAAGAGCTTTTGCAATAAAGACTCGTTGTAATTGTCCTCCAGATAATTCACCAATTCTTCTATTACTGAGTTCATGAATCCATAATTGTTGTAAAATTTCATCAATTTTATTTTCATCTGATTCATTTCTCAAACCCATTCTTACAACATCATTTACTGTGGCAGGAAAATTTTTCTCAAAAATTGGTTTTTGTGGAACATATCCAATTTCTTTAAGATAGTTTTTTGATTTTCTAATATCTTCTCCAAAAAACTTGATTGTTCCTTTGTATTTTGTATTAAGGCTAAGCATAGCATCAAAAAGTGTTGATTTTCCTGCTCCATTAGGTCCAATTATGCCTAAAAAGTCACCTTGGTTCACTGTAAAACTAACATCGTCAAGTGCTTTGACATCAGGATACTGAACAGTGAGATTTGTAATTTCAACTATCGACATAGTGCCACCTTTAGATTTTCAAGATTTTCAGTCATTTTAGAAATGTAAGTTCCATCAGAAGCAATTTCTAATGGAGATAAAACTAAAACTTTACCATTTATTTCATCAGCAATAACATTAGAAGTTTTAGAATCAATTGTATCTTCATTGAAAATAACTGTAATTCCTAATTCTTTAGATTTTGAAATTACATTTTCTAATGTTTTTGCAGTAACTTCTCCATGTGAATTAGTTGATGAAATTATTGTATGTTGATTAAGATCATATTCATCTGCAAAATAGGAAAAAGCTTCATGAAAAGCAACAAAATCAGATTTACACCCAGATAATTCATTTTTAATTTTTGAATCAAGTAAACTTAGTTGTTCATTGTATTTTGCAGCATTTGTATGATAAAATTCTTCATTTTCTGGATCTTCATTAGAAAATGCTAATGCAATGTTTTGTACTTGTTTTTTAGCATAAATTGGGTTCAACCAAATATGTGGATCTCCTGATTCATGACCATGTTCATCTTCATGTTCATCTTCTTTAGATTCTTTTACCAAAATTCCATTGCTAGTGTCAATTATTTTTCCGTGATAAGTATTTTCATTGAAACTATCAACCCAACTTTCAAAACCAATTCCATTGATAATTATTAAATCAGATTTTTGTATCTGCTGAACATCTTTTATTGTCGGTTCCCAATCATGAGGTTCTACTCCAACTGGAACAAGTAAAATTGCATCAATTTTTTCTTCTCCAACTATTTGTGAAAATTCATGTAATGGATAAAACGAAGAAATTACTTGCATCTTGCTGTTTTCAGTTTTTTCAAATTGTTGACTAGAATCAGTTCCATAAACTGCAATTGAGCTTAACGGAATTATAATTGAAATGGCTATAATTGCAAGTTTTATCTGAGTATTCACAAAACAAAATCTGAAAATATTATTAATAAATTTATAAAATCTTAATAAGATTGAATGCTAAACTTATAAGATAATTAATAACATTAGGCATATGCCAATAGTCTCAATCTCATTAAATGATGAAATTCTATCAGAATTAGACAAATTACAATCATCAATGGGGTTCTCAGGGAGGTCAGAAGCAATTAGAGCAGGAATCAGAACATTTGTTTCTGAAGAAAAACAAAAATCAGATTTATCTGGAAATATTCATGCGATATTACTTGTTGTTCACAATGATGAATTTGATCATGTTGTTTCTGGAATAACTCATAATTTTGAAGATCTAATCACAACACATCTTCATAGTAAAATTGAGAAAGAAAAATGCATGGAGCTTTTTGTGATTGATGGTGATGCAGAAAAAGTTACTACAATGACAAAAGATTTTCAGACAAATAAAAATATGGATACAGTAAAGCTTGTTGCAATTTAGATAGTAAATCTAAATGAATTTTGTCTTGTAACAAAAATTACACCAATTATAGAAGTTATTAAAATTAATAATACAATTGATCCAAATTCAGGTACTACTACTAAACTAAATTCAGTTTCTTGTCCTGTGTTTCTAATATTTTCAAATTTAATTATTGTTGGACCTGTTTGTTCTTCAGAGAAAGTAAATTTTTCAAATTCACCGCCAACTTGTGCTAGTCCAGTTGTACGATAAATTTCATTTCCATTTTGAATCAAAACAAAAGTATAATCAGAATTTCTTAGAGGTTCATTTGTTCTAGCATCACGAATTGTAAAAATGAAATTTGTTGGAATTTCAGGTTGTACTTCTAATGGATCCCATGATAAATTTATTTTAAAATCTTCACTTTTTGTATATGCTTCTAATGGAAATGCAACTTCTTCACTTGATTTTAATGTAAATACCATATTATCAGGTAATGAGTCACCTGATTTTCTCATTTCATTTTTCAAAAAACGCAAATGATCTTGTAATAAAACAAAATGGACTATTCTTTCATTGTCTTCAGAATAATCATCAACTGAAACTGATGACTTGAAAAGTTCAATACCATTTACATAACCAGAATAACTAGGTGATAAGAATTCCACAAAGTCTTTTGGAAAATGAGTTTCTACATGAACAACATTGACGTGAGACATTTGTTTTTCACTCCAATCAAATGGCATTTCAAATTGTACCTCTTTAGCCTCAGAATCATATACAAAATTTGAAACCGCATCAAAATAGGATTTTAAACGAAATTCAACATCATTGTTTTCAGCATCTTTTTGCATAAAGGAGACAGTTTCAACAATAGTCAAATCAGCATTATACACTCCAGAGTTTTCAATGATATTTGTAGGCTCATCAATAGTTCTTACTTCAATCTCAAAATTGTACAATCCACCTGAATCAAATAATGCTCCTGTGATCTCTATTGGGTTTGAATCAGTACCATGCCAAGCGCCAAGCAAGGAATCTTGTTCGCCAATAATTGTGACTTTATCATCTTGTGTTGGCTTTATTTTGATTGGTAAAATTCCATCATCAGTAAAGAAATAATTTCTAAAAATCATTTCACCATTATGAAATAATCCAATGAGAAATGTGACATTTTTTGCAGTTTCGCCAGTAGTATTATCAGTTGCAGTAACTGTGAGTTGTTCTTGTTCATTTTCAAAATACATTGGCATCTCAATAGTTACTGACAGATTTTTTCCTTGAACATCAATTGAAGAAATAGTTTCAATTCCCAATCCATGACCATACACACTACTTGCTGGAAATAATAAGCTAAATGCCATTACAAAAATTCCAAGATTTCTTAGAGATGACATTGTTTTCATTTCTCAGCAAGGACTATTTTATTGTGAGTAATTCTTCTGTTTTTTGAATTAATTCATCCATGTTTTTAGCCTCTAAAATTGGTTGAAGTTCGTTAGGGATTTTTGCACCAAGTGCAGCTAGTGAGTAAATGTAATCGATTGTAGGTGTGTCAGTTTTAAGATAGTATTGTTCTAAAACGTGTTCTAAACCATGTGGTTCTACAACTTGAGGTAAAGCTTGATGAATGATTTTCTTTTTCCATAATCGAATTAATTTTTGCCATTGTTCTATGGAAATATTTTCATCAATTTCTGGAATCATCTCAACTTCAGCTTGTATGTACATTTTATTTCCTGTTCCAATTTTTTCATGAATTTCTGATACTTGTTGGTGTCCTTCAACTGAAAGTGGATCATAATTTTCAGGTTGAGATATTGATGGCGAAATAATTTTTTTAATTTTAAATGAATTTCTTCCTAATGTTTCAATGTGTAATTGTAATCCATCCATTTCCACATCTTTACACTCTGTAATTTTTACAATAGTTCCAATTAGTTTTGGAGAATTCCAACCATTGACAGAATTATTTTCATCAATTAGACACACACCAAACTGACCATCACCTAGCATACAGTCATCTACTAATTGCTTGTAGCGAGGCTCAAAAATTCGAAGTGGAAGGGTCTGTCTAGGAAATAATACTAAATCCAAAGGAAATATTGGGATAATTTTTGTTTCTGCCAATTAATTACATTAGAATGTCTTTAGATATATTGGATACGGATTTTCAAAACCCATTTTCATTTAATGTTAAACCAAGTAATGCAGCACGTGTATGTTTTCCGTATTCTGCTTGCTCAAAGTATTTAGCATTTTTAGTTTTATCAACATCAGGTGAAATTTCATCAATTCTTGGAAGAGGATGTAAAATAATTGAATCACTTTTCATTTGCTTTAACAAATCTAATCCAACAACATAACTTCCTTTAACTTTGAGATATTCTTCTTCATCAGGGAATCTTTCTTTTTGTATTCGTGTAACATAAAGAACATCAAGTTCGTCAATATGATCTTCAATGTTTGTAGATTCAGTAAAATCTAATCTCTTTTTGATTTCATAAACTGAATCAGATCTAATTTTTAGAGACTCTGGGGATATCAATCTAACATCAACATCATAATTTCCCAATCCATATAGTAAAGAGTAAACAGTTCGTCCATATTTCAAATCACCTACAATTCCAATTTTTAGACCATCAATCTTTTTCTTTTCTTTTTTAATTGTAAACAAGTCTTGAATTGCTTGAGTTGGGTGTTCTTCAGTTCCACTTCCAGCATTGATTACTGGTTTGTCTGAAATCTCAGCTGCAAATCTACTAGAACCATCTAAAGTATGTCTCAAAACTAGTGCATCTGAATAAATTGACATTATTTTTACAGTGTCTGCAAGACTTTCACCTTTCTGGGTTGAAGATGATGAAACGTTAGAAATTCCTAAAGAGGTTCCACCAATTGATGCCATTGCAGAATCAAAACTAAGACGAGTTCTAGTACTTGGCTCATAAAACAAATATCCCAAAGTTTTTCCTTTACAAATCTCCCGTCTTTCAATTGGGTCTAGACTCATGATTTTGTCAGTTGAAGTAAAGACTTTTTCGAGTTTTTCTTTGTTAAAATCCTTAATTGAGATGATATCTTTTTGGTAGAATTCGTTCATTCTTTCAATAATATATACAGGTCACTATACAAAGTATTCTGATGGAACAGTCTGAACTTATGGTTCGACGAATCAAAGAGGGTACAGTTATTGACCATATTGACGAAGGTAAAGGCCTTCAAGTACTCAATGCATTGAGAATAGATGGTGCAGATGGCGGTCTCATTACAATAGCCTTGAATATGCCAAGTGGGAAATTTAAGAAAAAAGATATCATCAAAATTGAAAATAAATTTCTAAAAGATGATGATACAAACAAACTTGCAGTCATTGCACCAAAGGCTACAATCAACATGATAAGAGACTACAAACTAGTTGAAAAAAGAAGAGTGTCATTACCAAATGAAATAGATAGAATATTTCGATGTTCAAATCCAGATTGTATTACAAACAGTACAGAGCGTATTGAGTCAATTATGGATGTGATTGACAAAAAAGGTCGTGTTCTAAAATGTAGATACTGTGCAAGAGTACTAGATGTAAACCAGCTAAAATATAATTAAAAAATAAATTAAAAATTAAAAATTGTTAGAACGATTATTGTCCTAAGATGATAAACATCATGACTATACCATAGATTGCGATAGATTCTACCATACCTACGAAGATGAATACCTTTGATTGCAAAGCTGGGTTTTCACTAATGACTGCAAGACCTGCTGCACCTACTTGACCAAGACCAATTCCTGCTCCACCGGCTGCAATACCAAATGCCAAGCCAGCACCAAGGAGTTTCATTGAACTGCCATCAGATGCACCTTCTTCTGCTGCAAATGCAACTCCAGTTGAACCTAGAATTGAAATTGCAGATGCTGCCAAAAGTAACAAAACGATAGTTTTCATTTACGATCTGGCTCCTAGGTCCATATTTAAATCATATCGAGAAAATATATTCAAATTTTATCGAGTGTTTTCTTTTTGAAAGATGTTAGATCGCTTTCAATAGATTTTGTGAAACTATCGTAGTCAGCATCTAATACCTTTTTTGAGTTTTCAAGTAATTTTTTGATTTCTTCTTTTGCCATTTTATCTACTTTCCATCTTTGCCTTGACTTTTTTTAACTTTGCGAATTCTTCTCTTTCTCTTTCTTCAAGAGTTGCAGAGATAAATCTGATTTTTTGTTTATACTGAGGAATAATGACATTTTCAAGGGCATTTAGAAGTTTTTGTGTCTTTTCTAATGCTTTTGCAAGACTAAAAATGGAATTTTCATATTCTGCTGCTTTACAGATTTTTGGAAGTAGTTCTTTGATCTGTTTTGCGGCTCTATCAATTGATGAATTTGTGTCTGCAAATCCGTAAGGCATTGATTTTGTATCTTTTTCTGTTACTGATAATGCAGGGATTTTTACATCAACTACTCTTCTAACATTAACTTCTACTTCCATAACTGGGGGAGTAGATTCTGCTACAGAATCAACAGTGGCAGTTCCTAATGCCAAATAAGCTTCGTTAACTGATTTGTAAATATCTTGTAATGGTTCCCAAATTCCACCTCTAGCTTTTGAGGCTTCTTCAATCATTTCTTCAATATTTTTTAAGAGAACTTTACGTTTATCATCTAAAATTTGCTGAACCATTGCAGCAACTTGGGTAGATTTTTTGTATTTGAAAAGTTCAATTTTTGTTGCAGTTGCATTTTGTCCAAATGACATTTTGTTACTTGCCCTGATAATATTGGTCTACGTATTTGTCTTTAATTTTTGTAATTTCGTTCTTTGGTAGTTTAGATACAATTTTCCATAATACATCAAGAGTTTCTTCAATAGTTCTACTCTCGTCAGTTGCCTGTGTTAAGAATTCTTTTTCAAATACATCACCTACATCCATGTATTTCAAATCAATTTCAGTTAATCCTGCTTTACCTACAATACCTGCCAATGCTCTAACTTCTTGTGATCTAGAATATGCATCATAAACTTGATTAGAAACTTCACTGTGATCTTCTCTTGTACTTCCCTCACCAATTCCATCTTTCATCAATCTACTAAGACTCATCAAAATATTGACTGGTGGATAAACTCCTTGTCTAAACAAATCTCTTCCAAGTACAATTTGTCCTTCTGTAATGTATCCAGTAAGATCAGGGATTGGGTGAGTAATATCATCAGATGGCATTGATAGAATTGGAACTTGAGTAACACTTCCTTTTCTTCCATTTAGTTTTCCTGCTCTTTCATAAATTGTAGACAAGTCAGTGTAAAGATAACCAGGGTAACCTTTTCTTCCAGGTACCTCTTCTCTTGCTGCACTGATTTCTCTTAATGCTTCAGCATAGTTTGTCATGTCAGTCATAATTACTAGAACGTGCATTCCTAATTCAAATGCCAAATATTCTGCGACAGTTAATGCCACACGAGGGGTAATAATTCTCTCAATTGCAGGATCATCTGCAGTGTTTAAGAATAGAACACTTCTTTTTAGTGCACCAGATTCTTCAAGACTTCGTCTGAAATATTCTGCTTCACTGTATTGCACACCAATTGCTGCAAATACCACAGCAAAGTCATCTTGTGTACCAACAACACTTGCTTGTCTTGCAATTTGTGCTGCTAAGAGATTGTGAGACATACCAGAACCTGAAAAGATTGGAAGTTTTTGTCCTCTAACTAGAGTAATCATTCCATCAATTACAGAAACACCGGTTTGAATGAAATCTTTTGGATATTCACGTTGTTCAGGGTTCATTGGTTCTCCGTTAATGTCAATAAATGAATCTGCAATTGGATCAGGTAGTCCATCTTTTGGTCTTCCTAATCCATCAAATACTCTACCAAGTACCTCTTTTGATACTGGCATTTCCATAACTTTACCTACAAATTTTGCATTAGTTCCAGCAATAGATAATCCAGATGTTCCTTCAAAGACCTGAACAATTGCTTTACCGTTACCTACTTCGAGAACTTTGCCTAATCTTCTTTCGCCTTCTTTAGTTTCAATTTCAACTAGTTCATCAAATGCTGCATTATCAACATCATCTACAACTACTAGAGGACCTTTAATTTCAGCAATTTTGCTGTATTGTACTCCACCTTCAACGGTCAATTTGATACTTTAACTCCTGATAGTGATTTGAATTCTTCGCTCATAGAAGTTGATAATTGATCCAGTTTTGGCATTTCATCATCTTTGATATCCATTCTTGCTTTAAGAATTGAAGTGATACTAGACATTGCACGAATATCTGCAAGTCCTGTGCCTTCTTTAATTGCTTGTTGTCCCTTGTTGTAAAAGTCAACTAATAATTTCATTAATTTGTATTGTTTCTCAGGACTACAAAATGTATCAACATCATCAAATGAGTTTTGTTGTAACAAACCAATCTTTACCATTCTTGCAACTTCAAGAATTAATTTTTCTTCATCAGGTAATGCTTCAGGTCCTAAGAGTCTAACAATTTCTTTTAGTGTATCTTCTCTTTGTAAAATTCCATAAACTTCACTTCGGGTGGCAAACCAATCTTCACTGATGTTTTCTCCCCACCACTTTGCAATATCTGCAAGGTAACCAGAATAGCTGTTCATCCAGTTAATTGATGGGTAGTGTCTAGAGTATGCTAATTTTGCATCTAAAGCCCAGAAAGTTTTGATAAATCTCATAGTGTGAGTTGTAACAGGTTCTGTAAAGTCACCACCAGATGGGGATACTGCACCAATCAAAGTAACTGAACCATCTCTATCTGGACTTCCAGTTGCTCTAACTCTACCTGCTCTTTCATAAAATTCTGCTAATCTTGATGCAAGATATGATGGATAACCTTCTTCTGCAGGCATCTCTTCTAATCTACCACTCATTTCTCTGAGTGCTTCAGCCCATCTACTAGTAGAATCGGCTACAAGTACAACGTCTTTACCCATATCTCTATAATATTCTGCAATAGTTACACCAGTGTAGATACTTGCTTCTCTTGCTGCTACTGGCATGTTACTAGTATTTGCAACAAGGACTGTTCTATCCATAAGTGGTTTTCCACTACGTGGATCTTTGAGATGTGGGAATTCAACAAGAACTTCGGTCATCTCGTTTCCTCTTTCACCACAACCAATGTAAACAACAACTTGAGAGTTTGCCCATTTTGCAATTTGGTGTAATGTTACAGTTTTTCCTGTTCCAAATGCTCCAGGAATTGAACCAGTTCCTCCTTTTGCAATTGGGAAGAATGTATCAATGACACGTTGTCCAGTAAGTAATGGAACAGTTGGATCGTATCTGTCCTTGTATGGACGTGGTTTTCGTACAGGCCACTTGTGATACATTTTAAGTTCAATATTTTGACCATCACTTTCAGTTGTAGCCAATACAGTTTCTAAATCATAATCTCCTTCTGATACCATGTTTGCAATTTTTCCACCTTTGTGTCCTGGTGGAACCATAATGGAATGATCAATAAGATCAGTTTCTTGTACAGTTCCGATAATATTTCCTGGTTCAACTTGATCACCATTACTTACAGTTGGAACAAAGTGCCATTTTTTGGTCATATCTACTGGTGTAGTAGTAATACCCCTTCCAATGAATGAACCAGATGCTTTTGATAATTCTCTTAATGGTCTTTGAATTCCATCATAAAGTTGTCCAATAATTCCAGGACCTAACAAAACACTCAGTGGGTTTCCAGTACCAACAACAGGTTCACCTGGTTTTAATCCACTTGTTGATTCGTAAACTTGGATAAATGCAACATCGCCAGTTAATCTAATTACTTCTCCTACTAATTTTGAATTTCCTACAGTGACAGTCTCATACATTTTTGCTTCAGACATACCGTCAGCCCTTACTGCAGGACCACTTACCCAAACAATTCTTCCTTGAGCTGCCATATTCTAATTTCCCACTCCGAATTTGGATGCAATTTCTTTCCTTATTAAAGGCTTCAAGCGTTCAATTCTAGAATCCAAAGTATTATCAAATGTCATTGTGCCATCTTTAGATTTTATTATAACTCCACCAAGACAATCAATTGGGTTTGAAGATAGTTCTGCTCCTTGGAATTGAGACAAGGTAGATTGCACTACATCTTTGTCTTTAGAATTTGTGTAAACAGTAACTTCAGTTGTTCCTAAAATTTTAGTAGATTCGTCTAATAATGATTTAATCAAATCAGCATAATTTCCACTGCGATCAGTATTTGCTATTTCATCTAGTGCTTTAGTGAAGACTTTGTCAACTGCATCTTCTAATGCTAAAAGCTGTTTATTTCTAGCTCCTAAATCTGAACTTCCAATAATTTGTTTTTCTATTTTATCTGCTTCTTTTTTACCATCTAAAATGATTTTATCAAATTCGCCCTCTAATTTAGGAATAGAATCATCAAGATTCTTCTGAGAATCATCTAATGCTGTTTTAATATTAGATAGGATACTTTTTTCAGTATTTTTTAAAATTTTATCAATTGTACTTTCTAATGCAGAATTAGATGCCAATGCGTGCGATTGACCCATAATGGATTTTAATGTTTGGGAAGAGTACTTCAGAAAGATATTAAACTCAATGAAAACACCCAAAATTTGTCTTGGGAACAGCCGATCTAAAACTTGGAACAGTAATTTTACCAAGAAGTGAATCTCCAAAAGTAATTTCAAGATTGACAGAGTTTGAATGGTATCATAAAATTGACTCTGCAAATGATCTTGTCACGCCTGAAATCGATGATCTCTTATTAGAAGCTCAGCAAACTTTCCAATCAATTGATGATGTAATCAAAGGAATGGGAATTCCATTAGAAGTTGGAATCATGGAGATATTATTCAAAGGAACTGTAATTAAGAAAAAAGATTATGAAGTAAACGAAATTGAAGAGATGGTAGCAGACCTAAACAAAGAAGCTCCATCAATCATTGATGAACCAGCAAAATTACTAGAAGATGCATCAAATACAAGACTATCAATTGAAGAATACAATTCACTCAAAGATACTTTAGAAGTTATCAAAAAGATGAAGATTGATTTATCTGGATTTGGATTAATGAAATACTTTTTTACAAATCTCTTTGTGATAAATTCCGCAGACTTTGATGAAATTAGTCGTTCATTAGAAAATGTTACAATTTCAAAATATGATTTAGAAAATAAAGAAAAATCAGCAATCCTAGTTATTTCAAGTACTGATGATTCTGAGAAAGTTCTCAAAGTCTTAAGAAGTTTCAATTCTAATACATTTAAAATTCCAGAAGGATTTCCACAAATTCCTAGTGAAGCATATGCTTTAGCAGAATCAAAAATCAAAGAATTAACTACAAAACAAGCATCCATCAAAAAACAATTAGCAAAATTAACAAAAAAATCTAGACGTGATATTTTAGCCCTACATGAAAAGGCAAGATTAGCAAAAGATGTTCTTGAGACTTTGAGAAAACCAGGTGGAACCAAAAACTTTGCAGTTATTCAAGGATTCATTCCAGCAAAGATGGAATCTAAATTTACAAATTCAACTAAACAATGGATGTCAGTAGTAGAAGACATTACAGATCCTAAAATGAAAGATGAAATTCCAACATTGTTCAATAATGGCAGATTTGTTAGAACTTTTGAAGTAATTACAAAAAGTCAAGGAATTCCAAAGGCAGGTGAGCCTGATCCTACTCCAATGATTGCTTTGATGTGGCCAATTTTCTATGGATTGATGTTTGCAGATATGGGTCACGGATTATTACTTATGGCGCTTGGATTATTATTCAAATTCAAAGGACAAGGGGAACTCTCAAGATGGGGAATGCTCATTGCAATATCTGGTGCATCAGCAGCTATAGCGGGTGTTGGTGCAGGAGAAGCGTTTGGATTCCACCTTGATCATATGGGTCCATTTGAAGGATTACTAGAAGAAGGCGGAGTATTGTATTCAGTAAGTTGGTTAGTAGGAATTCTTAGTGTTGCAGAATTAACATTTGATCAAGTAATTAACATTCTCAAAGTTTCATTATTCTTAGGAATTGTACATTTGTTATGGGCAATGACTTTACGAGTTATTAGATTACTAAAAGAAGGACACAAGTTCGTAGTATTTACTGAAGCAATTCCAAATATCACACTTTATGGTGGAATTGTAGTTGTAATGATGTGTGCAATTGGTTCACAGTATGATGTAATGAACATGTATTCCAAAGTTCACACAGAAGCTGTTCCATGGGTAACAATGTTCCTTGGAGATTGGGCAGTAGTTTGGATTGTAACAAGAATTGCTGTAGTTATTGTAATTGCATCAATGGTAATTATGATGGTAGGGGGAGTACTGCATGCAAAGAAGCACCCAGATGACGGGGCGGATCCTGCTAGTGTAATAATGGAAGTTTTACTTGGAAAAACAGTTGAGAGTTTAGCTCACACAATTAGTTATGCCAGACTTGGAATTATGTTACTGGTGCATGCGGCTTTGCTTATGACAGTAAATAATGCATTCACATCATTAGGTGGTTCAGAATCAGGTGCTGCAATGGCCATGATTATTGGCGGTAACTTGGGAATTATGATGATTGAAGGATTAATTGTGTATATCCAGTCACTCAGATTGCACTTGTATGAATTCTTTACAAAGTGGTATGTAGGTGGAGCACAGCCATTTAGACAAATTAAACCAGAATTAATTTACAATCAATTTATCTGGAAAAGAAAATAAAATTTTAAAAAAAGAACTCTAATCGTTTTTAGCTTTGTCGTGTCCTTTTTTTGCTGCATCCTTGGTTCCTTCATATCCTTTAGTTCCAAGTTCTGCTCCTTTTTCAACACCTTTCTTTCCAAGGTCAGTTCCTTTTTCTACACCTTGTTCAGCAGTGTCCTTGAGTTTTTTTAGAAATCCCATAAAACAATTTTAGTATCATCATAAATAAAAGATCTTGAAAGTCTAAGAAAAATTAGAAAATGTTATCATCTAGAATGTTTTCTTATTTTTATGGAAATTCAACAAATAGTTGAAAAGATTTTGAAAGTAAGCCCATCTGTCAGAGTAGTCAGTGTGGTAGATCTCAAAGGAAAACTAGTGTTTTCTGAACGTTCTAAGAAAGTGAAAATCTTGGTGTCAAAAAAACAAAGTTTGGCATCACTAAAAGCAGCAGCAAAAGATTGGAACCAAAGAAAAAAATTAGTTAAGACTCTTGGAACATGCAAATATGTAGTTGCAGAATACGATAAGGTAAAAAGAATAATTATGCCTGCAGGAAGAAGTCATATTTTGTATATCACTACAACTGCATCATTAGATCATAACAAAGTTGTTCGTAAAGTTCGTTCTTTCAGATAATCATAGCAACTTTATTTTTATTATTTTTAAAAATTTAAAATATGATTTTGTGTAAATACGAAATGTATATTTTCTTTTTTGGACAGATGTGAATTACTTTTTGAGTTGTCTCTTTCCTGTACCTCTTCCAGAACTGATCCACATACCTTTAGTTGACGAAGTAGTGGTGGTTTTAATATCCCCAAACTTTATTTTTCCAGTTCCTCTTCCTACAGAAACGTATTTGTCTTTTGCTGCTTCTTTTCTAGCTGCTTGAATTTTTTTAAATTCTTCTCCAGACCATTTCTGTGCATTGTCATCAACTTCAATAATTCTTGTACCTCTTCCAGAACGGATTTTTATCTTAGCCATGATTGTTTATTATAAGAAATTCTTACTAATAAGATTTTGAAGATAACCACCCTCAATTTTTGAGGATAAAATTTCATTAGTTCTAAGATGAAAATCCATCAGTGAAAACAATTTCAGACAAAGGAAGTTGTCCTCCTCGTGGCATTGCAGGTTTGATTTGTTTTCCAATTGCCATCATCATTGATATCACATGTTCATCAGGTAAATGGATAATCTCTGCAACTTTTTCAGGATCAAATCCAATCATAGGATTTGAATCATAGCCCATAGATTTTGCTGCAAGCATTAGTGTTTGTGCTGCCATTCCACATGATCTCATTGCCTCATCTCTTTGTAATTCATCTTTTCCTTCATAAAATGGTCCCATAGCAGGAACTAGAAAATCTTGAGCTTCCTTTGGTGCATTTTTCCAATATTGTTCAGGGTTTTTTTTCCATGATTTCAAATCAGCACAAATTACCAAAAACAATGATGAATCAGTTACTTGAGCCTGATCCCAGGCTGCAGAACGAATTTTTTTTCTAATTTCAGTATCTTTGATTATTACAAATCTCCAATTTTGTATGTTAAACGAAGTTGGAGACAAAACTGCCAAGGACATTAATTTCTCAATTTCTTCATCTGAAAATTTATGATTTGAATCGTAATGTTTTACAGAACGACGTTCTTTGATGGCATCAAAAGTATTCATATTTTGAATTTGACCTTCCTTGTTATCTGTGTTTTCTGATAAATTCATCAAATCATCTCTTTGACTAGTCTCACATTTACTGACGTGGGTCTAGAAATGGTATTTGCTACAGGTGATACTTTTTTTGCCAATTCAATGAGTTCTTGTAATGTTTCCTCTGATGCATCAGATTTTATCTTAAAGGAAATGTTGATTCCCTGATATCCCGGATTGACATCATTTCCTAATTGAAACAATCCTTGAAGATCAATATCTCCTTCCAAAGTTGATTCTATTGAATCAATTTTTACTCCTTTAGCTGAAGCATAAGCTACCAAACTAGTTGTAATACATCCAGCTAATCCTGCTAGAAGATATTCAACAGGATTTGCACCAGAGTCAGATCCTAAAAGAACAGGTGGTTCATCTTTTACAAATACATGTGGTTTACTTCTTGAATGAGTTTGACATGCACCATAATAATCAGAAACTGTTGTATGATTTTCTGTTCCATCAATCCATTTGTTTTTTGCACGAAAATTAAATTTTGCAATTTTTTTATTTTCTTTGATGCTATCAATCGTTTCAAAAAGTTGAGTGATATTTACACCGTTAACTATTGTTTGAGTTTGTGTTTTCATATTATTGATATCATGATATCACTATATCAATATTACTAAATTAGATATCATGATATCATAATTTATATATTCATAGGCACAAATGATATCATTGACAAAAGATATTCTTATCAGAGGATTTGATAATAATACACATTCAGAATTGGGTAAAAAATCTGATCAAATGGGAGTGTCAGTAAATTCTATTGTAAAAGATGCAGTAGAACAATGGCTTGATAAAAAAACACATGTTCCTCATGTACATGATTTACTAATTTACTCTGATGAAAAATCAATGAATAATTTTCTTAAATCACTTGATAAAATGACTAGTAATACTGAATGGTTCAAATCATTTGCAGCACCACCAAAACATCATACAGAAAAAATTCTATCAAAGCTTGATTGGTTTAATGGAACTGTAAAACCATATAATCCTCATGGAACTGATGGTTCAAAATATTGTGGACAAGTGATTCAAAATATTGCCAAAGAATCAAAAAAACAACCACTTTGCTGTGTTGATTTTGTAATCACGGATGTTGCAAACAATTCCTTTTCTCATGTAATGAAACTTGAAAAAGGATATGATGACGCAAGGCTTCCTGGATTGATGTTTTGTCCGTACAAGGCAAGTGATTTGATGAATTCAGATATCACAGATATGATTGAATTATTTTTAATGCATGACAGAATTTTTGTTTTAAAAAATGATGATATTTACAAACTCAATTTGACCAAAGAAAGTATTCATAAAATATTTTTAAATTAATTTTATTTTTCAACAGGTAGTTCTAATCTATTTCCCCATTCGCCCCATGAGCCCAAATATACCCGAATTTTGGTAAATCCCAGTTTTTTTAAGACCAAAAAGGTATTAGCTGCCCTATATGCTCCTTGACAATAAGTTACAATTTCAGTATCTTTTGGATAATCATACATTTTAGATAATTCTTCATCATTTTTGAAAGTCCCATCTTCTTTGATATTTTTACTCCAATCAATATTGACAGAGTTTGGAATATGTCCTGATTGTGCAGCACGAATTGTACTTCCATCATATTCACCAGTAGAACGAGCATCAAGAATTTTGATATTTTCTAGATTATCCCTAATGTATTCAAATCCTGAAATTATATCAGAATTGATTTCACCTGAAAAATTAGATGGTTTGAAACCATTGGGTTTTGTTTCAATCGAATTATTTTCTTTTTGCCATTTTGAAAATCCGCCATCTAACATCATACCATTTTGATGAGAAAAATACATCAGCATCCATACTCCTCTTGCTGCAAGCATTCCAGAAATTGAATCATAAAAAATGACTTTTTTTTCAGGAGTTACACCGAGATATGAGAGAAGAGTTTTTGATTGATTATTAAAATTCTCAATTCCTTTTTTTGTTGTATCAATCCAATGAAATGCAAATAAATCTAAATGCACAGCACCTGGAATATGCCCTTCAGAATATTCTTTGAAAGAACGAGTATCAGCTATTATTACATCAGAATCATTTAGTATTGAATTTAGTTTGGTAGTTGAAATTATCATAATTTAGATAAAATGATCAAATCTAAATTGATTTGGATTAAATAAAAAGAAAAAAAGGAAATTTTCCTTATTCGTTTACGTATGCTCTTTCGCCATGCTGTGCCAAATCGAGACCAATCTCCTCTTCTTTTGGAGTGACTCTGATTCCGCCAGGCCATACGGTATCCATTACTTTTAGAATTACAATGGTAACACCAAAGGCATAGCCTACTGATATTGCAGCACCGATGATGCTGATTGCTTGCTGTTCCATTCCTTCTGCAGTACCAGTCCATGCTCCGATACCGTCTCCAGTATCCCAAACGTGTGGACTAGCTAATGTACCAGTCAAAATTGCACCTGTAAGACCACCCATTCCGTGTACTCCCCATACATCTAATGCGTCATCCCATTTGCGTGCGTTCTTGAATGCTACACATGCATAACAAACTGTACCAGCAGCGATACCGATTATAATTGAAGCCATTGGACCTACCCAACCTGAAGCCGGGGTGATTGCTACCAATCCTGCTACTGCACCTGATGCAGCACCAACAATACTTGGTTTTCCTGTATGTGCCCATGACATAAGGACCCATGTGATTGCTGCCATACCAGTTGCGGTATTTGTAACAGTCCATGCACTTACGGTAATGCCGTCTACCATTACTTCACTTCCTGCGTTGAAACCAAACCATCCAAACCAGAGTATTCCTGCTCCCAGGACTACCATCGGGATATTGTGCGGTTCCATTGGCACTTTACCATATCCAAGGCGTCTGCCAAGAATCATAGCTCCTGCCAATGCAGAGAATCCGGAAGAAATGTGTACTACAGTACCACCAGCAAAGTCTAATGCATACGATGGTGATAGATCTGGATCGATGTCAATTGCACCTCCTCCTATGTATCCTCCTCCCCAGACCCAGTGTGCTATTGGATCATAAACGAAGGTTCCCCATAAGAGTACGAATACCATCAATGCGCTGAATTTGATTCTGTCTATCAAACCACCAATAATTAGAACTGGTGTAATGATTGCAAAGGTTGCTTGGAACATTGCAAATAGTTGGTGAGGTACAGTACCTGGCCAACCTTGACTACAATAGTCTCCGTCCTTCATTTCATTCATCTGATAAGCTGCAGACCATGTATCAGAACATGGACCTACTTCACCTAATGGTGCCCAAGCAGATACCATGTTAAATCCAACATAGTCTAAGTTACCCATGAACATGTTTGCGTCATTATCAATGCCACCAAATGCTAGTGAGTAGCCCCATAGCACCCATTGTACTGACATTAGACCCATAACAATTAGGGTCATACCAAGTACGTTGACGATGTTCTTTGATCTGGCTAAACCGCCATAAAAGAAACCGACTCCGGGTGACATAAAGAGTACCAATGATGTTGCAGTTAGCATCCATGCTGTATCACCTGTGTCTATAAGACAAGGTAGCATGCCGCCTTCGCCATCATCATACCAACATTCGTTAGGATTACCAGTGTAAATTCCACTGGTACCTGCGACGTATCCGTCCATACCATCATCGACGCTTTGTGCAAATGCCTGTGACATTGCACCAGCCCCTGTGATAGATACTGCGGCTACAAGTAATAGAGCATACTTGTAGTTCCTAGAATTCATTAAAAATTTTGAAAAATAAAAGAATTTAAGCATTGGACATTCCAAAGTTACCAAAAAAGTAAGTTATTATATTTCAGTATATTTAGGTAGTAACATAAAACATGGAAATTATGATAAGGATGAATGAGTAATGGGCAAATCAGATACAAAATTAGCAATTTTTGATACATTCAAGACTAAAGGTGACGATTTAACAGGAGAAGCAAATAGACAAAGGGCGATCATCGCAATTCTTGCAAGTAACGCAAATCCTGCTGAAAGGACAAGAACAGGGATTTCTCAAAAAATGGCAAAAAAACAAGGTATTACTTGGAAGAATATCTATTCAGGGATTTTTCGTGATCTTGATGAAATTTTACTTCCTATGAAAATTGCAGAAGAACATGGAAGATTGCCTCTCAAAAGAGGTCCAAAAGCACTCCAAGAAATTGGAATTCCATATTATCACTTGACAAAAAAAGGTCTCCTCATAGCATTATCAATTAGTGAGATAAAAAATAGAGAAAAATTACTAAAAGAGTTTTTTTCTCAATCAGAATCTTCTGAGAAAGAATTTGAGAAAATTTTATCAAATCTTTTAGAATCTAGTCCTACTTTCACATACTCAATTTTTAAAAAATATGTCAAGGCTTTTTGTGATAATAAAATCAAGGATTTGCTCCCATTTGATCTTGCAAAATTAAGAGAAATTTCAGATGAATCACTGATTATTCAAAAAGAAATTTTATCGGCATTTGTAAAACTCTCAAAACAAGACAAGGATGATGCGATTAAATTTTTAGATAAAATCACATAGGATTTGTTCTCAAAAAGAGATCGCCAAACATTAAAATCAGTTGCCTAAGGAGATTGATCGAAATGGGCGGTTCAAAAAATGTCTATGCCTCAGTTAAAGCATACAGTAAAAGAGGTAAATTACTATCAAAGTCTGATTTTCAAACCCTTGCAGAATCTAGAGATTTAGAGGAATTGATGACTAGAATCAAAAATACAGTTTATGGTGATGCAGTATCAGAAGTTCAAAAACCATATTCTTCACTAAACATTGAATCAGCCCTTAGAAGTAAACTAGCAGATATCCATTATTCAATTGCAAAAACATCAGGTAATTCTGGAGTTTTAGATGCATACTATATGAAATTCATCGTTTCAAATCTTAAATTAATTTTAAAAGGAAAAATTCTCGGAAAATCTCAAGAAGAGATTGAAACTCACGTAAATCTTCATGCAGAGGAATTGATCAAACAAAGAGATGTAGTAGTTAAAGCCCTAGTTGCAAAAGATTTTGAAGAAGCAGTTGCAAGTTTGAATTCAGTTCGATTTGGAGATGAAATTGTTAAAGCCGCAGCACTATACAATGAGAAAAAAAATGTTCAAGTATTTGACACATATTTTGATAAAATATTATTCCAATATCTTGCAGGTGCAATGAAAAATTATGCCGATAAAGATGCAACAAAAATAGTTTCGATGGAAATTGATTTTTATAATATCCTAAGTGTGATTAGAGGAAAGTTCTGGGGATTAAAAGAAGACCAAATTCAAGATTTGGTAATTAATACAAATCCTCCAGCAAAAGAATTACTTGCAAGAATGATGGCAGCAGCTACAATTAGAGATGCATTCAATGAATTGTCTAGTACAAAATACAAAGAATTAGTTCCTCAAATTGAAAATGAACTAGATGCCATTGCAGAATTTGAAAGAGCATTTGAAATATTAATTTACAAAACATCACTTAGTTCATTTACGAAGATGTTTAGTTTTGCAACAATTGTAGGAATAACAAAATTAACTGCATTTGAGGTTAGAAATCTAGCAGCCATTGCTTTTGCAGTAGAACAAAAAATACCTACTGAGACTACAATGTCAAAGTTGATTCTAGAAGAAGAATAGGCATTAGAATGAATAATTTTTTTACGAAAAAAAAAGAAATCTCATCTGAAGTTTTATTCAAGATGGTGTGGGTAAGTTCATTTTTAGCAATGATTTTCACATTACCTCCATTAGGAATATTCTTAGGAATCTATTTTTTTACAGGTGAACTCATTATTGGTGCAGTAATCGGATTTGGGTTTCATTTTGTCATTCTAGCATTTTCTGGAAAAATTTCAAAAATGGTCACAAAGTTGGTTAGCTAAACTATAAGAAGCCAAAAAGAAGAGTGATGTATCATGATGGGAGATAGAGATTTTCGAAGTACTATTCAAAGTGCACTAGCCTCAATTGGCAAAGAATTGGAAATTGACATAGATTCTAAAGATATTCAAACTATTCATCTTCAAGAAGTGGTGCAATGTCTAAGGCGTTCATATTTTGATAGAATAGAACCTGAAGAGACTGAACGGAGAGGATTCAATGAGCTTCTTTCAGGATTACTTCGAAAATTACAATATGGTAGTGAACCAAGGGATTTTGAAATTGATGGTATCAAACTAAAGGGACAGGTAGACATGTTAGTAGACGACTCTATCATGCTATTTAGATCAGCATTAGATGAATTAGAAAATCCTCATGCAAATGATGTTTTGTATCTTAATGCATGTATGTGGATATACGACATTAAAGATGGAGTTATTGTTTACATTACAGGAGATAGAAAAGAAACAACTTTTTCATTAACACGAGACAAAAAGATGTTTGAAGAGGTTGTAAGAAGAGTTAGAGTTCTAAATGATCTTCTTAAAGAAGAAAAAACTCCAATATTGGAACCATCAACTGAATGCTCTGATTGTCAATATTATGAAAGATGTTTCATGAAAAGGAAAAATACAAAACAAATTGATCTGGCAGAAATGATGGGATTAGGCAAAAAAGATTAACTTAGATAAATGAAAAATATTGTAAAGGAAAAATTCCTTTGATTAATCTAGTGGTTCTGGGTGTCCTTTACCACGAAGAGCGAAACACACTACTGCTAGTGCAATTGCGACTCCAACTGTTGCGCCATAAGCGGCCATACCTGCTTCTGCCATTTGATAAAAAACCATGAAACGGACTTTTATAACTTTGCCAATATTTTATCTCTAAAAACAAACTATCATAGAATTATAAAATTATGATACTATATCTATTTTTTATGGAAATTCAAAATGAATTTCATTTTCTTGACCACTAGTCATTGAACTAAGATTGTAAAATACATCGCCAGTAACTCTCCATGAAGGTTCACCTGATTTGAGAATAGTCCATAATTCAGGAGTATTTTCTGAACCTTTCAAAGCAATTTTTTCTTTTAATATAATTGAGTTATTTCCAAGAAGAACATAGTAATCTGATCCAAATTCAACCATTCCTTCAGGTCGACTCCCTATTTCTCCACCTGTAATTTGTTCAGAATCATTATAGTTTGATTCGTATAATTGATAATCCATTGTTTGGACAATTACAGCTCTTGGATTTGGATTTGAAATTTTGAATGCTATTTTGATTGATGCGTTTCTTTCTGAAACACTTTCAACAGTAATTTCTTCTAATTCAACAGTTAGAGGTTTGATTTGAGGAACATTTGGAACATCAGAAGTATTATCTTGAGGAGCTACTATCATGGTAGGACCCATAACTAGGATTCCACCTAAAATTGCAGTAAGAACTGCAATTGCTCCAATCACAAATACTTTAGAATTCATAACTTTTCAAACTCTCCTGATATCTTAAATGTTGAGATGATTATTATACCATTGGAGGAAGCAAAATTTATGCAATATTTTCAAGCAGTTCAAAAAGGAAAACAAATTGCAAGTAAATCACAAATGAAAATGTTTGATGTTGCAGGATTTGCTATGCTTACATTAACTACCAAAAAAGTTGATGGTAAGTTCATACCAGTAGGAGAAGAAGAATTTACTGCAGTTATTAATTCACCAGATGGATTTGTGGCAGTTATTGTAGATAAAGATGGATTTACAAAAGCTCAATCAAAGGCTCTAGAAAAAGAAGAGGCATTATCAATTTTTACAAAACTACGAGAGGCAGGGATGGATGAATATCAGAAAAAAGAAATTCAAATTTGGTCTGAATCAAGACCTACAATTCAAAATGAAATATCAAATAATAATTAAAGAATAATTTCTGTGCCTACATTGCCACCTTTAATGGCTTTTTCAATAGTTGCAGGAGTAGATTTTAGAATTCTTGTTTTAATTTTTGAGCGTTCGATAATTTTTAGAGCAACTATATCCATCAAATCATATCCACCTGCTACAGAATCCTCATGAACTAACATACTTTTTAGATTTTTCAATTCAATTTTTTTGAATTTTTTTGCTTTTTTGTATTTGTTAGGATCCATATCATAAACTCCATCAACATCAGTAGCATTAAGAAATTGTTCAGCTTTTACTTTTTCTGCAATTAATGCAGCAGTTCCATTGGTACTTTGACCAGGATGTAAACCACCTGCTACAACAATTAATCCATCATCTACTGCATGTCGTACTTCTTGTAGAGTGGTTGGAGGATGAGAATATGCTTTGTTTCCAAGGGCATAAATCAATAATTTTGCATTTAATCTAGAAATTTCAATTCCAAGTTCATCTAAAGTAGACTCATCAGCTCCAGATGACCTTGCATGAGAGATGTAGTGTCGTGCTATTGTTCCCCCGCCAGCAATAATTATTGGGTGACAAATTTTACTGATTTTTACTAAAAATTGAGCATAATCTTTTAGCACTTTGACATTATCCATACCAAAAATCCTTCCTGATAATTTTATTACAATTCTTTTTTTCACTTTAGACCACCAAGGATAGATTTTGCGGCAATTTCAACTTTTTTCCTGTTCTTTTGATGGGTGTAAATTCTAAGAATATTCATGAATCCAGATATGGCTGAAACCACAGGTATTTCTGAAATGGGCATCTCTTTTGCAAAAGATTTTCCATTATCATTTGAAATCAAAATAATTGATTTTGACTCATTTTTTGATGGAGCAAGAGGAATTGATGGGGTTACAGAACTATCAACAAAAATTTCATTTTCATTGACTTTTGATTTTTTGGAAATAGCAGTTCTTAATTCATCAGTTCGAGTTTTTTTCAAATTTGTTCTACTAGTTAAAATTCTCTCAAAAACGCATTTTAGCAATTTCCTGTTTTGATAATCTTCTGCAAATTGTCTAGCTCGTTTAAGTTTTGAAGATTTTGATGAGATAAGAGACGATAAAACATATTCATCAGTAAGATTGACAAATTCTTTAATGTTAAATGATGTAAATCCAAATTCATCATCAGACAATCTCAATGCCTCAAGTAACATTACTTCTGCTGCACGAACTGTTTTATGAAAATAAACTGCCTTAAACATTTGATATCTAGAATGCATCATTGATTCAAAAGAATACAGTGCTGAACGCTCCAATGCTAATTTTTTCTTATGTACATCAAGTGATTGTGTAATTCTTTTATGATCAATTTTTGCATGTTCTGCTCCAGAAAAATAGCCATCTCGAAGTAAGTAATCCATCATATCTGCACTTAGAGCACCTGAAACTATTTCATTCATGTATTGAAATTTAGAATCTCCAAAAGCAATTTTTGTAATGAGTTTTTTATCAAAACCATTTTTTGACAGATTATCACCAATTTCTGATTTTAAAATAACTTCTTTGCCAAAATCTTCATGTGAGATTTTTTTTTCTTGAATTATTTCTTCAAAAAGATGTGAGAATGGACCGTGTCCTATATCGTGTAAAAGTCCAGCTAATCTAAGAATTTCAATGTCATCAGATTTGAGAATTCCTTTTTCGTTTAATGCATGACCTGCTTGACTTGCAATATGCATTACACCCAAAGAATGCTCAAATCTAGTATGCTGAGCAGCAGGATACGTTAAATGAGCACCTGAAAGTTGTCTAATTCTTCTTAATCTTTGAAAAATGGGATTATCAATAATTGATAATTCATGCTGATATACACGAATAAAATCATGTATTGGATCAATAATATCTAAATAATTTTTTTTCATATTCCTATTTTCTTTGAAAATATTTTCATAATTTCATCATGAACTTCTTGCTTACTCATTGATGCATCAATTATTTTCCAATGTTTTTTCTTAGCAGTTGTTTTATAGAGTGAAGAAATTTTTCTTGAAAAATCTTTATTTTTTTCAAATTTGTCTCGTTTTACTTTTTTGCCTCCTATTTTATTTTGAGGGGATCTTGAAAATGATTCTTTTTGTGTAACATCAAGTAAAATAACTAAATCAGCTTTTGGGAGTCCAACATCTAAATTCTCAAGCCATTTTTCTTTTAATCCATTTGCCAATCCATAAATCAAATTTGAATGATAATATCGATTCATTATCAAAACAGAATTTTTTTCTTGTGCATCTAAAATTTGATTTAATTTCTCCCATCTGTTTGCAGCTAAAAGACAGTGAATTACTTGTGGAGGAAATTTTCTTTTACCATCAAGGTAGTTTCTTATTTCTTTTCCAATAGGGGTTTTGTAGTCAGGAAAATGGAATAATTTTGTTTTAATTTTTCTTTTTTTGAGAGCTTTTTCTAACAAAGTTGATTGGGTTAATTTTCCTGCTTGATCTCCACCTTCAATAACAATTATCATAAGTTATCAAAACAGAGAAATTAATCGATTAAAAATCTATCATGTGTGATATTTTACAAATTGTTTATTATCTCCCTTATAGAATTATGATTATGGCTGAAGAATATTCCTGTCCTTATTGTGAATCAAGATTTGAAAGTAAAGAGGATATGTCAAAACACATAGATAGAATTCATGGTGATTCTGGAATTCTTGAAGGTGCTAAATAATTTAAAAATATTTCCTCTTTCAAAAAATATTTTTTCTTAAATTTTTGTTAATTTTTACAGTAAATCTAGTTTGAATCTATAAGATTTATAACCAAAAATTTAGCAATTAACTCAAAATGGGATTAGTTAAAGAAGTAATCAAAGAGATTGGAAATAAATCAAGAGAATTTTACGAATTTGTCTTACCACCTATTGACATGTATCTTAATGAAGATAATCTCAAAATAGTTATTGATATCCCAGGATTTTCAAAACAAGATATTGATTTGACATTATATGGAGATATTCTTTCCATAAAAGCGCAAAAAGTGTTAGATGAAAAAGAATCTGAATCATTAATTACAAATCAAAGACCAAATGTGATTGATAAAAAAATCAGACTTCCAATTGATGTTAAACAGGGTGAAGAAAAAATTGAATCAGCAAAATATGAAAATGGAATTCTTACTTTAATGATTCCTGTAATTAAAAAAGGAAAAAATATCTCAATTGAGTGATTAGTGTTTTCTTAAAAATCCAGACAATACCATTATCAATCCAGAAGATACCATTCCAGATAATCCAAATAATTCATTTGTTTGATACAAAAATACTGATCCCATAAAAATTGCAGATGCAAAAATACTTCCACTAAGTAATACCATTGGTTTTCTTTTTTTCATTAAAATTTGAGTTTCATCCATGAATTTTTTCATTTCAGGTCCCATTCTAATTGCATAATCAATTGATTTTGAAAAATTATCAAATGAAATCTTTAGTTCTTCAACATATGCTCTAGGAATAAGATTTTCTTCTTTTAAAATATTTTTTAGAACTTTGACAAACTTAAAATCAACATCATGTGTTTTGTAGATTCCTTCAATAATTGATGCCATTCTCATATACAATGCAAGATTTTTTGGTAACACAAATGGGAATTTACTCATGGTTTGATTTGCTAATTCCATAAGACTTTGTACTTCCATTTCATCAGGTTTGTTTCCATGCATTGCACCAATAGAGAGTTCAATTCCTTTTTCAATTACAGTTCTATTGTAACCAGGAGTTAACATCCTAAGATCACTCATTGCAGAAACTACTCTAGAAGGATTTTTTTCGACTAGGGCAAGATATAGACGAATCAGCTTGAATCTTGTTTCATTATTAATTCGTCCAACCATCCCATAATCATACAAAATTAACCGTCCATCATCAGTTACAGAGATATTTCCAGGGTGGGGGTCTGCATGAAAAACAGAATGTTTCAAGAGCATGGTAAAAAAGACCTTATGAACATCAATGACCAGTTGTTCTCGGTCAATGCCTTTTTCATCAAGTGCATCTACATTTGTAACTTTAATCCCAGGAAGATACTCCATTGTTAAGACATTTTTTGAGGAATAGTCATCAAACACTGATGGAATTACCACATTGGTAGACATCGCCATATCTTTTTTTATTTTTTTAAGATTTTGTAATTCATTTGTATAATCCATTTCTTCATGAATTGTCTCAATAAATTGAGAAAGCATTGCCTTTGCTGAATAACGTAAATTTGGATCAACAAATCGTAATGCCAATGGTAAGATTTTTTTTAAAACTTTAAGATCTTTTTCTACAACTTTTTCTATTCCAGGTCTTTTTACCTTGATAACAATTTGTTGCCCAGAAATTTTCCCGCGGTAAACTTGTCCTAGGGATGCACCTGAAATAGAATTAGTATCAATTTCATCAAATTTTTTATTAATTGGCCCAAAATCTTTTTCAATTATGGGTTTCACTTTTTCAAACGGTGCTGCAGGTACACTATCTTGGAGTTTTGATAATTCTTCTAAATATGGTTGAGGTAAAATATCAGCTCTAGAAGAAAGCCATTGTCCCAATTTGATGTATACAGGACCTAAAGAAATGAATGTATCTAGAACTTTACGAGCATTTTTTCTAAATTTTTCAGAATCAATTTTTTTTTCTTCTTTGTTAATCCATTTTTTTCTATCTCTACGTAAAGCAAAGATAGATGGTAAAAGTTTGAAAAGTACTTGAAGAGTTCTTATAGTTGACATTATTTTTCCTCCAAATAATTTTTAATTTTTTTTGTTGTTACATATCCTAAATATCCAGATACAATTGATGAGAATAAGTTTGAAGTAAGAGTTAATTTTTTTGATTTTTTATTTAGTTTTTTTGCAACTTGTGAACCTCCAAAAATTGCACAAGCCAAACCGATCAAAACTTCGGGTGCATCATAAACTAAATGTCCAATTGGATCTTTTCTAGGATCAATTCTATCTGTATGAACTAGGAATTTTTTATCATATTCTCTAATGTGTAAATTACCATAACGATATTGTTTTTGTGCTCCATTTTTTTGTCCAAGAAATGTTTCTTCTGCTCCTTCAAGCATAAATTCTCGCAATTCCTTTGGAACTTCAATTTCATCCCCAGACATATTCGCAAGATCCATTAATTGTTTATAATCTTAGATCATTTTTTTGAGCCTAAAACTAAATGGAAAATTCAATTTTAAATTAATTTTCATTAATTCTATCTTTTGTAAACAATACAAAACTAATCATAAAAACTGCAAGCATTGTAACACCTGGAATATATGCATAATTGAATCCTACACCAGGATGAACTTGTTGATGATAGTAATTGATTAAAAATGTCATAGCTAACAAAATAACTCCAAGTATTGTTAATTTACGATGAGTTTCCAACAAATATGATTCAGTTATTTACTATATGAATTTAGAAAATACGATTTAGAGTAATGGTGTTGTGATAAATCCTACAACACTTCCAGCTAGAAACAAAAATATGTTTTTTCCCATGCCCTACTATACCACCTATACATAGAATGTAATAATGATATAAATTTTTTAGAAATTTTAGAGGGTTTGGGATTAAGGTTCAGATTCTATTTGAGACAATTTTTGAATTACTTGTTCAAGTTCTGCTTTGTTATCATTAATTACACGATTAATTACTTCAATTTCCTCTTTAACCTGTTCTAAATGCTCATTATCAGAATTTTCTATTTGGATTTGAAGATCTTCTAATACTTCTTGATTATATTGATTAATTTTTTCTAATTCGATTTTATATTTTTCCAATGTCTCATATTGATCAGAAATTTCAGGTATCTCTACAATTTCTTGATTAGTAATAAATCCCAAAGAAATTATAATTCCACCTGCAACTAAAACCACAAATAAAACAATGATACTTAATCTCAATTATCTTGTTTCCTCATCAAAGATTAAAAATCTAATTGCTAGTCTTAATTGTTGCATTTTTACGCCTACGCATTATGTAGATTCCTGCTCCTATTGCCAAAATAATTGGAATTATAATTAATGTAGAATCAGGTCCGTTATCATCATCGTTTGATAGTTCTTTTACAAAGATAGTTGCATCGTGTGTAAGAAATATTTCATCTCGTACACTATCTTTGTATCTCACAGTAATAGTGATGTCATGTTCGCCATATTTTGGTTCACCATCAAATTCAATTGGAAGATTAAATGGTACGGGTGCATCAGTTTCAATTTCATCTATAAATTGAGTATTTGATTTAATGTTGGAATCTCCACGAGGTTCAATGGATACAAAACCAAACAATCCATCTTCGTTTCCTTCATTGATAATTTCTCCAACTACCATTTGTGTTCCAGATAATTCAATTACTTCCACATTAAAGACACTAAGATCAATTAGTCCTTTGATATAGAAATCAACAATTTTTGATATCTCATGTTGATCACCATGTGCATTGTAATATGAAATGGTTAATGGAATTCTTAGAGTATCACCTTTTAGTCCTTCAGGAACATACACAGTTGCAGTAAGATGTCTAAACGATTTTGAATTAATATTTCCAACATCCCAATTTGATTCTAAAATTACAACATTTTCTATATTGGTAGTTGAGGATGAAGTTGATGCAAGTTCTGTTGATGTGTTTTGAGCAACAATATCTACACTAGAGATTGGAGCTGTTCCATCATTTGCAATTTCAATTATTACATTATTTGTTCTCAAAGATGTAAGAAATGGATCTAATGCTTTTACATTTATCACACTATCTCCTGTTACTTTGAAATCAAAATCCTCAAAAGCAGTTCTGACACCAGATTCTCTTAATCTAGAATAATCTACTTTAACAGTTCCAGGATATTGTTGAATATTCACATTTTTATCCAAATTCACAAAAAATGTCAAATGGAAATTGTCTCCCGCATCAGAATTGGAATCACTATCAGCACGAATAATGGAGCCTGGGCCATCAGATGCAGAAAATCCTAATGGTAGTGATAATTGGCCTTTAATTCCAGTAATATCCTGAGTTCCAACATTTGCAAAAACTACTGTAAATGGAACATTACTATCTCCAGATTCAATTTCAATTTTATTATTTAATGTACCAAAGTATGCATCTAAAAATTTGACATCACCAAAATCTCTTTCAAAAGGAGATTGACCAAATCCTCCAGAAGTGATTTGTGCAAATGTATCATTAAACATTAGCGGTGTTAATAATAATACAAATAATGATAGCATTAATTTAAAATTCATTATACTAAAACCTCCATTTCAGATGGTTGATCACCTAAAAATGATTTACCATCTTTTATTGTGATTACTTTGTCCACATCACCAAAGGTCTCTCTCTCGTGTGTAACTATAATGAATGTTTGATTGAGTTTTTTTGCCATTGACTTCATTAATTGAACAATAGTTTCAGATGTAACTGAATCAAGATTACCAGTTGGTTCATCTGCTAAAACAATTGAAGGTTTGTTAATTAATCCTCTTGCAATTGCCACTCTTTGAGCTTGTCCACCTGAAATCTTATTTGCGCGTTTATGCATTTGGTCTTCAAGTCCAACTGTTTTTAACAAATCTCTAGCATCTTTTTCAGTAATATCATTATTTCCAGCAATTTGTTTTGGTAACAATACATTTTCTAATACTGATAGATCAGTAAGCAGATTAGAAAATTGGAAGATAAAACCTAATTTTTTATTTCTAAATGAAGAAACTTCATTATCACCAAGTGTTGTAGTATCAATCCCATCTATGAGGATTTTTCCATTTGTAGGATGATCTAATAGTCCAATCATGTTAAGTAGTGTTGATTTTCCAGAACCAGAACTTCCAACAATTAAAACAATCTCTCCTTGTTCAATTGAAAGTGATACATCATCAAGAGCTTTTACTTGGCTATCTCCATCACCATAAATTTTACTTAGATTATTGATTTCAAGTACTCTAGACAGTTCTCATCGCCTCCACAGGTAATCGCTTAGTTGCCCTATACGACGGGTACAATGATGCAATAATTGCCAAAATAAACGAAGTCAAAGCAGTTTGTATAATTTTTCCCCAGTTGTAAGTTACTTCAAGAGGGAGGCTGTTATTGAATGACATTTTTGTTACATCTGCATATACTGTATAACCCAAACCTGCTGCAGTTCCCACTCCAGCTCCAATTGCTCCAATAATTATTCCTTGGAAAATAAAAATTAATAAAATATCTTTTCGTTTAGCTCCAATTGCCCTCATTATACCAATTTCTTTAGTTTTTCCAGTAACTAACATCATTTGAATTGTAAGAATAGCAAATGCAGATGATCCCATTCCAAAATATCCAATCATACTAATCATTGCAATACCAGATCTAAAACCAGCAAGTTGTTGTTCAGCTGATTCTTCAATAGTTTCTGCAATAAAATCATCATTAGGGAATGAACGTAAAAAGAATTCTTTAACTTCAAATGCTTTAGAAGGATCATTTAGTTTTACCATAAGTGAACCAGTTTCTCCATGTCTATTCATCATGTCACGTAATGTATCAATGTGAATCACTGCAGTATAATCAAATCCTTGACCACCAGGAGAATTTGCAATACCAGATACAGTAAATCGTCTTATTTCATCTTGACCATATCTATCAACTACAAGAACCTTAACGCTATCACCTACTTGAGCTCCTCCAAGATCTCTTGCAACATTAGATCCTAAAACAATAGTATTTCTTGAGAAAACATAATTTCCTTCTGTTACCGTTTCATGAACAGTTGATGCTCTAACATCGCGAAACGGATCAATTCCAACTATAGGTACTCTGGTTTCTTCAATTCTTTTTCCATTTTTTGTCATATTCATTTCAGCCGTCGATGAAAGCCGAGGTGTTGCCGCTTCAACATATGGAATTCTTTCAAACCAATTTACAAGAGACAAATCAGATTTATCAATAAAAGAAGATTCATCAGTTACAAGAATATCACCATTTCTGTAATCACTGATATCTCGAACTATAGCATCAAAGAGCCCTTGAAAAATTACAAAGTTTACATGGATTACCAAAATTCCAATTGTTACAGCTAAAACTGCACCAATCAAACTTCCTTTTTTGTTGAATAGCATTCTTTTTGCTAATCTTAACCTATAATCCACAAGATCTTATGAAATGTCTAATATTTAATGTCTATTATCTATAATTATAATATAATAGACAATTTTATATCTAATTAGTAATTTCTTTATGTCATTGAGGCATTTGAGGTGACATAATGGACAATTTAGATATGAAGATTCTCAATAGATTACTAAACAATTGTAGAGAATCAGATAGACAAATTGGAATTGAAATAGGGATTTCAGGAGGAGCAGTCAAAAAAAGAATTCAAAAAATGGAAGAGAAAAAAGTGATTGATAAATTCTTCATCAAAGTTGAACCTCCAGTATTAGGAAATGGTATTTTGTATTTTGTAGTTTCAGGGGAAAACATTGATGAAATATTAGAACAAATCAGTCTAGTTGGAGAACCATATTTTGTAGCACCATGCATTGGTGGAATTACAGTTTGTAGTATAGTAATTAAAGATAATCCAGATCAAAAGATTGAACTTGCAAAAAAATTAATGAAAGATGTTAAAGTATTATCAATTTTTGAAGCAGAAAGTCCAGGATATGATTCTGATTTTACAAAAACAGATTTTGAAATTTTAGAAGAGTTAATTAAAGATCCAAGACAAAAGATTGAAAAAATTGCAAAAAATACTGACATGTCAACAAAAACAATTACTAGATGTATTGAAAAATTGCAAAAAAATGATGGGGTTCAATTTACACTAGTCTATGATCCAAAACGAATTGATGAATTTATCCCTCATGCGATACTTGCCTGGATAGAAGGTGATCTCAAAGAAACATTAGATAAAATGAATGAAATGTTTTCAGATTCATATCTACAAATTCCATTTTTAGCAAAAAACCAAATAGTTTTGTTAATGTATAGTGAAAATATTTTCAAAATGGATGAATTAACACAAAAAGTTAGAACTATTAAAAATGTAAAATCAGCAGAATTGTTTATTCCAAAAAAGATTTCATTTTATCTTAAATGGTTAGAAAAAGATATTAATGATTCTAAAAATTCACCAAAATTACATTTGGCATATCAAACAAATTAAATAATAATAATTTTTAAGATATAATATGAAGAAAAAGCAAATTTACAAGGGAAAAATTTTAGGTCTTAGTGTTTATGAAGGGAAAATAGAAGGGAGAAAAGTAAAACGTGAAATTATTGAGCATAGAGGTGCTGCAGCAATGCTTGCATTTGATGAAGATAAAAAAGTGATTCTAGTAAAACAACACAGATACCCACACGGTTATGTTTTGGAGATTCCTGCAGGAACTCTAGAGAAGGGAGAAAAACCAGAAAAATGTGCATTCAGGGAATTACAAGAAGAAACAGGTTATAGAGCCAAAAAAATGACTCCGCTAGTCACATACTATCCTTCAATTGGGTATAATGAAGAGGTGATTCACTGCTTTGTAGCCTCAGGATTGAAGAAAATTTCAGATTTAAAGTTAGATGAAGATGAAATTTTATCAGTTGAAAAAATTGAAATGAAAAAATTGTTGAGTATGATTAAAACAGGTAAAATTCAAGATTCAAAAACAATTTGTGCAGTTTTGACATATGCTGCAAAAAAGAAACTATACTAGTTACTAATTGTAAATAGGCTTTACAAGATCTGCAACGTCTGCCCATGATTGAGCAATTCGTTCAAACATGTACACTAAATCTAAAAAGTCAATTGGAATTTCTTTTTTGTTACCTAATACAGTTTTAAGTGAATTAAGATTTTCTTCATATTGTTTATGCAATGAGATTGCTTCAATTGCTAATAGTCTATCAGGTTTTGTAAAAGCATCAATTGATTTTTCTGCAAGTTTATTAAAATTTTTAACTACATCAAAGATTTTTTTTGAATGAATTTTTGATAATGATGAATTGTAAATAAAATTTGAAAGCTCAACTATTGAATCTCCAGCATTTTCAAGAAGGTTTGCTGCAACTCTATAATCTAAAACATCAATATTTTCTAAATTAAATGCATTAGCTAGTCTTTTATCAACTAGTGTACTACGAATTAATCTAACAAGCAAGAAATACTGTCGATTAACTTCAACATCTCGATTTGATAATGTTTGAAGATTTGATTTGTCATCTAAGATTAATCCATTTGATGTATCATCATACATTCCAAGTGCAATTGAACTCATTCTTTTTAAAATTTTTTCAGGATTAAGAGTTGTTGAATCTAAAAGAAATTGCATGTTAATGTGTGATGCATCCTCTTCAATAATTTCCATCCCAACTAATCTTCTCATGGAATTACGAATTTTTTCCCTATCTTCTCCAGGAATAATTGATTTTGAATTGATTTCAATAATATCATATCCTAAAAGATATGCTCCTGTGATATCAGCTACAATATTTTCTTCTTTTGGAAGAGGATATGTAATTTGAAGTTCTTTTGTAGGTCTAGTTTCTTTATTTGCAGAAATTGAAATGGTGTCTTGTCCAGTTTCAATTTCAACTTGGCTACTTTTATCAAGATTATTTGCATCAACCCATTCTTTAGGTAATGAAACTAGAAGGCTACTTCCAATTCTTTGTAGGCGTCGAACAAATTTAGTCAATTTATACTAATATAATTAATTTAATCCATATTCTTATATTTTGTGTAAAGTTTAAACTCAGATCAATGAGGGAGGCAAAAGCATTTTGTCCAGCACATGTAACGGGTTTTTTCAAGGCTCACCTAGAAGATGATCAAAATAATTTAGAGAATTTGGGTTCAATGGGTGCAGGTTTTTCAATCAAACAAGGAGTTACTACAAAAGTAGAAATTTCAACAAAAGATGTACAAAAAACTCATTTTAAAATTTCAACACAAGGATATCAATCAGATAAAACAGATATCTCAGAATATGTCTTAAACGAATTTCTAAAACTAGGAAAATTTTCTGACAAATTTTTTGATATTAAACATGAAATTTCAATTCCAGTAGGATATGGTTTAGGTTCTAGTGGTGCTGTTGCATTATCTTTATCATTTGCTTTAGACCAAGCACTTGAAACTCAACTAGATAAAACAAAGATAGGACAAATTGCACATAATGCTGAAGTTAGTTGTAAAACAGGATTAGGTGATGTATTAGCATCATATCACGGTGGTTTTGAAGTTAGAGTCAAACCAGGTGCACCAGGAATCGGTAATGTTGAGAAAATTCCTACACATAAAATATCCATTTTGATGATTTGTTTTTCTCCAATATCTACAAACAAATTCATCAAAGAAAGATTATCTCAAATTAATGGTTTAGGTGGAAAAATGGTTAATAGATTATTAGAAACAAAAAATTATGAACATTTTCAAGACATGTCATTAGAATTTGCAAATTATGTAGATGTGATGACTCCAAGAATGCAAAAATTAGTTGATGAATTTACAAAAAACAATCTAAAATGTGGAATTGCTCTATTTGGTGAAACAGTCTTTTCAATGATTACAAAAGATAATGAAAATAAAGTCATAGAAATTTTAGAAAAATATCCTGAAGGAATTATTATAAAATCAGAACTTGATGAAATCGGGGCAAGAGTTCTAACTAATTAACTGAATTCACATGTCATTAATTCCAAAATCTCATCCTAGAGTCAAGTCTCTACTTATTCGTGAGAAATTAGTTAACGGATTTGATAATGGTCTAGTTGCAAAAGAAGGACTTTTGGCTCAAGGTAGAGGTGAGGCATTTGACTATCTATTAGGCGAGAAAACAGGTAAAACTGCAAAACTGGCAATAAGGGCAACTGCTGCCCAACTGTTATTGGCAAAAATGCCAGTAATCTCAATTAATGGAAATGTTGCAGCATTATGTCCAAAACAAATCATAAAACTCTCAAAACATGTCAAAGCAAAACTTGAGGTAAATCTGTTTTATGCAAATGAAAAAAGGAAAAAGGCAATCATAAAGACTCTCAAAAATAATGGTGCAAAAGAAATTCTAGGTACCAATAAAAAATCATCAAGAAGACTACCAGGGATTGATTCAGCAAGAAGGATTGTAGATAAAGATGGAATTTATGCTGCAGATGTAGTAGTGGTTCCATTAGAAGATGGAGATAGAACAATTGCACTAAGAAAAGCAGGAAAAACAGTAATCACATTTGATCTTAATCCATTATCAAGAACATCACAAACAGCTAACATTACAATTGTAGATAATGTAACTAGGGCAATTGATGTGCTAATTTCTGAATCAAAGAAATTATCAAAGAAAAACCCAAAATATCTAAGGAAAATAATTGATGACTTTGATAATAAGAAAAATCTCACAGAAAATGTAATTCAAATAAAAAATAATCTTTCAAGGAGAGCAAGAATTGCATAAATCAGTTCAAGATATTATTAATATGAAAAAAGAGAAAGAGAAAATCTCAGTTATTACTAGTTATGATTACACATTAGCATCACTATGTGATAAGGCAGGAATTGATGTAATGCTTGTTGGAGATAGTGCAGGAATGGTTATGCTTGGTTATGAAAATACAATTCCTGTAACTATGGATCAGATGATAATGTTTACAGAAGCAGTAAGTAGAGCGAGAAATAATTCATTACTAGTAGCTGATTTACCGTTCATGTCATATCAAGCAAGTATTGAGGATGCAATTACTAATTCAGGAAAATTAATCAAGGCAGGAGCTGATGCAGTAAAACTTGAAGGAGGATCAGTTATGGCTGAAACAATTAGTGCAATTGTAGATGTTGGAATTCCAGTAATGGGACATATTGGATTGCAACCCCAAACAACAATGCTCTCACAAGGATACAAAGTTCAAGGAAAAACAAAAGATACAGCAATGAAGTTAATTGCAGATGCAAAAGAGCTTGAAGATGCAGGAGTGTTTAGTATTGCACTAGAAATGGTTAGTCATGAAGTTGCAGAAATTATTTCAGAATCTGTCAGTATTCCTACAATAGGGATTGGTTCAGGGGTTGGTTGTGATGGACAAGTATTGGTTGTTCAAGATTTACTTGGTATGTATGAGAAAATAAAACCAAAATTTGCAAAAAGATACATGAATTTATCTGAAGATATTGTAAATTCACTTCAAGATTTCAAAAAGGATGTACAAACAGGAGTATTTCCTGCAGAAGAAAATTGGTTTTCAATGAGTGATGATGAACTAGAGAAATTACGTGAGAAAATTGGCAGTTAAACCAAAGAATAATCATCCATCATTAGACATTGTTGATTCACATGGAATAGAATTATCTGGAAAAAGAATAGTTTTGTGTGTTGCAGGAAGTGTTGCAGCATACAAGGCAATAGAGCTTGCACGATTACTAATGAGACACGGTGCAGATGTTAGATGTGTAACAAGTGAGGCAGTAACTAAATTAATTCAGCCTGATTATTTCAAATGGGCTACAGGAAATGATGTAATAACTAAACTTACAGGAAAATTAGAGCACATCAAACTAGCAGATTACAAACAATCAGATTTAGTAATTGTATATCCTGGAACTGCAAATACTTTGGGAAAATTAGCAAATGGGATTGATGATACTCCTGTATCTACTGTACTTACTGTAGGATTTGGATCAAAAATTCCAATCTTGATGTGTTTGGCAATGCATGAATCAATGTATGAAAATTCTGCTGTAAAAAAGAATATTAAATTTCTCAAAAACAAAATTGAATTTTTATCACCAAAACTAGTTGAAGGAAAAGCAAAGGCACCTGAACCTGAAGATGTACTAAATTATACATTAAAGAAATTTGGATTCTCATCTGTACTAAAAAACAAAAAAGTGCTAATGACTGCAGGACCAACTATAGAGTATATCGATCCAGTTAGAGCTATAACTAATCTAAGTACTGGAAAAACTGGAACGTTACTTGCTTCAGAATTAATTTCTGCAGGGGCCAAAGTTACTTTGGTGTATGGTCCTGGGAATCAAACACCTTCTAAAGGAATCAGGGTGATTAACGTAACTACAAGTAAAGAAATGTTTGATGCAACAAAAAAAGAACTAAAGAAAAAGTATGATGTAATAATTATGGCAGCAGCAGCTTCTGATTATACTCCAGAAAAACAATCAAAAACTAAAATCAAGAGTAATAAAAAATCACTAATAATTAGGCTCAAAAAGACTCCAAAAATAATTGATGAGATAAGAAAATATCAAAAAAATGCTTTACTAATTGGATTCAAAGCTGAAACCAATCTATCAAAAAATGCATTAATCAAATCAGCACAAAAAAAACTCAAAGATACAGGAGCTGATATGATAATTGCAAATGACATTGGAAAAAAATATCAAAAAAATACAAACAATAACCAAATAACTATTGTAGATTCTAAAAAATCAATCATATCAAGCTGGAGTAAAAAAGAAAAGATTGTGAAAATTATCAAAAAAGAAGTTGAAAAGAAGATTAAATGAAAAATTCTGAATTAAAAAAACTGGTGTCACAATATAAGGAAATTATCAACAGACAAAAAAAGAAACATACAGATATTAAAAAATTGTCTGAAAAATTAAAAGAAATAGAGCATAGATATTTTCATGAAACAGGAAGAACATTAAAATCAGATCTAAAAGAGTTTAAAGAAAATTGAGAGTAAAATCATCTGAATACAAAATTCGTAACATGAAAATTTGGAATGAAGTTGCTCCACGATATCACAAACGATGGGCAACAGCTAGTAAAGGTCCATTTCAAAGTACAAAAAAACTCGTACTATCACTTGATATCAAAAAAGGAGATCATGTTTTGGATGTTGCAAGTGGAACAGGTGTTGTTACTAAATTATTAAAACAAAAGGTAGGAAAAACAGGTTATGTAGTTGGTGCAGATACATCAAGTACAGCAATAAAGGTTGCAAAAAAATGGAATGATAAATCTCAAAATTTATTATTTGTAAATGCTGATGCAGAAAATTTTTCATTCAAAGAAAAGTTTGATGTTATAACATGTCAGTATGCATTATTTTTTTTCCCAAATTCTCAAAAGGCTCTAAAAAATATGAGAAATAGCCTCAAAAAAGATGGTAAACTAGGCATTTCAGTTCATGGACATCCTGACAGAGTGCCTTATTTTGATAGTATCTTTGAGGCAGTAACTAAATTCATTCCAAATTATATCCCACCAGGAACTCCAGATTTTGATAGATTTGGAACAAAAAAACAACTTAGTAATGAAATAAAAAAAGCAGGATTCTCAAAAATTAAAGTAAATGATTATGATTTCCCATACAGTCCAGGTACTTTTGAGCAATATTGGAAAAATTATTTGAAATACGTTGCAAAACCAATCAAAGAAAAACTAGACAAATTATCAAAATCACAAAGAAAAGAACTCAAAGAGATGGTAAGACAAAACACAAAACTATACACAAAAAGAGATGAAACAATACAATTTCCTTGGGAAGTTTTAATTTTAACTGCAAAATATTGAGATTCAAAGGTGTAGGATTGGTTAGAAAAATAAAGAAAAAAGACGAAGTTCCTAAAAAGAAAAAATCAGAATTAGCTGCATTTCTTAAAAAAAGAGCACCAATTTACCTAGCAGTTATTGCAATGGTTGTAATTTTTGTAGTACCTGAACTAACAAAGGGTAGTCTAGAGAAGAGTTTTCCTGAATTATCAGAAAATGAACAGCAAGTAGTAGATATTTTGATGCAATATGCAGGACCAAATGAAGAAGGACTAACAGTAATGGATGCAATTACGGATAAAATCAGTGAAGAATATCCTGAAGAAAAAATCTATGATCACAAAAAAACAGTTGTAGAGTTGAATGTTACTAGTATGAATTCAGATGAATACAATGTAATTTTGAATTTCAAAGCTCACAAGGGTGAGATGAATTTTGATTGGAATGTAAATTCTATAACTAAAGAAATTACATCAAACAACCAAGATTCAAAGCATCTCATTGATATTGTTGATTTTTATGATTAAATCGAGCCTAAAAATCTAAAGCGTAACTAAATCTTTAGTAAATTTATGCATCACAATAGGTCTATCTTTAACAATTAATGAATCCTCAATTCTAATTCCAAATTTATTTTCAATGTAAATTCCTGGCTCTACAGTAATTGCCATGTTTTCTTTAAGTTTAGTATCACTTCTGTATGAAACAGTTGGAAGTTCATGTACTTCTAATCCTATACCATGACCAGTTGAATGAATAAAATATTTTCCATAATTTTTTTCTTCAATGTATTTTCTACATGCAGTATCAACATCTTTACAATCAACATTTGGTTTTACAGATTTTAATCCCAATCTTTGTGATTCTTTGACAATTTCATATGCTTCATTGGCTTGTGATGAAATTTTTCCTAGAGCAAAAGTCCTTGTTGCATCAGAAACATATCCTTTGTATCTTAAGGTTAGATCAGTTACAACAAGATCACCTTTTTTGAATTTTCTTTGAGATACTTGTGCATGAGGTAAAGCACCATTTGGTCCACCAGCTATAATGAGGGGGTTAAGAGTGGATTTGTATCCAGTGTCAAACATTCCTTGTTCTAGTGCATATTTCATTAGAATTGTTTGTAAATCAGATTCTTTTTGACCAACTTTCATCTTTTTTGAGCAAACTACAAACATTTCATCAATAATTTTGGATGCTTTTTTTAGAATTTTTACTTCTTTTTCATCTTTAATCATTCTAGAATTGTAAAATGGTTCTGTTGTAGACTTGATTTTTGGTACAGATTTTTTTAGAGACATCATTACAGAGTAATTTTGACAATCAGTACATACTCTATTTTTCTTAATTTTTTTAATTAAAGATGAAATCAGGCCAACTCCTCGTTCTCCTGTAATAACATCGCAATCTTGAGATTCGTCTTTTGCTCTACCTACCTCAAGTTCAGGAGCTATAATGGTAGTTTTTCCATTTTTCTCTAGTAATCCTATTGCTTCACCCCAAAATCCAGTCATGTAAAATAAATTTTCAGGCTCAAACGTGACTAGAGTATCACAGTCAATTTTTTGAGCATATTTTAGAAGGTTCTTTCTTCTTTGCCTCACACACAAAAATCTCTGTTTCTCAATTTATGTATGATGTAAAGTTTGTATATGGAAATCAAAATCAGATCGCAATGGCTGAAGAAAAGAAAAAAGTTGTTGCGTTACTTTCAGGTGGATTAGATAGTCAACTTGCAGTTAGAATGATGCAAGAACAAGGTTTTGAGGTTTCAGCTGTTGCAATTAAAACTCCTTTTTGTGATTTTGATTGTGGTAGAGGATGTGGATTTGAAATTAGAGAACGATCAGATGATCTTAATGTTAATCTAAAAACTGTTTATCTTGGAGATGAATACATCAAAATGTTAAAAAATCCTAAACATGGAATTGGTGCTGGATTCAATCCTTGTGTTGATTGTAGAACTATGATGTTTGATGCAGCAAAAAAACACATGGATGAGATTGGAGCAGAATTTATTATTTCTGGTGAAGTGTTAGGACAACGTCCAATGAGTCAACATGCACCTGCATTACATACTATTGAAAAAGAATCAAATCTAGATGGAAAAATTGTCAGACCACTATCTGCTGGATTACTTCCACCAACAGATGCCGAAAAAGATGGCTTGATCAAAAGAGAAAATCTTGGAATGATTAGAGGAAGACAAAGAAAAATTCAAATACAAATGGCAAAAGAATATGGAATTGAAAATCCACCAAATGCAGGTGGAGGTTGTTTACTTACAGAGCCACAATTTGGAATTAAAGCAAAAGATCTTTTTGATCATGTTGAGAATCCAACAATTAATGAAATTGATTTGTTAAAAATTGGTAGACACTTTAGATTAGATGAAGAAACAAAATTTGTTGTAGGAAGAAACAAAGATGAAAATGAAATGATTAAAGCAATTGCATTACCGGGAGATATTTTACTTGAAGCAAAAGATGTTGTAGGACCAGTTTCCATTTTACGTGGAAATAATGCAAAAGAACATGTAGAATTTGCATCATCAGTTACCCTCAGATATTCAGATTCTCCAAAAGGCGAACATGGAATTATTTTAGTAAAAAAAGATGATTCTTCTGAAGAAGTAAATGTACTTCGAGCAGAAGAAGAAACTTACATTAAATTTAGAATGTAGGCGTGAAATTTTTAAAAAATTAGTTTGAACTAAAGAAGAGTTTTTGAAGGAGTAGATCTCATTTTCAACAAGGATGCAAAAACAAGAAAATTCCACATATCTGAAAGCTATTACAATCAGAGATGTCAGTGATGTTCATTCAATTAAAGAAGACATCAAAAAAGATATGATTTTGATTTTAAGAGTTACACCATTAGCACAAAAAGATGTGGAACAACTTCGTAAAGTTGTAGAAGAATTGTATTCTATTGCAAAAAGTGCTGGTGCTGATATTGCAAGACTAGGTGAAGAAAGAATTATTGTTGCACCATCTAATGTGAAAATCTGGAAACCAGAATACGATCTAAAATAATTTTATTGCTTCTTGTACTTGAGGGAAATGAGCAGGTAGTTTGTACATTCGTCCAATATTCATTGCAAGGTTTTTTGATTTTGATCGTTCACCGTGATTAACTAATACTCGTCGAAGTTTTGGTCGTAGTTTTTGTACAAATGACATTAATTGATTGTAATCACTATGTCCACTGAATCCATCTAATTTTTCTACACTACAATTGATAGTTACAATTTCTACTTTACCTTCTTTGCCCAACATTGTTGCTTGTTTTGAACCATCTAAAACTCGTCTTCCTAAAGTTCCATTTACTTGATATGATACAAACAATACTTTGTTCTTTTTGTCAGGTGCAATATTTTTGAAATATTCTAAAACAGGTCCACCTTCTAGCATACCTGATGTTGCTAAAATAATACATGGAGAGTCTTCTCTCATTGGTTCTTCTCTAGCATCTGCATGCTCAATATTGGTGAAATATTCAGAATCAAATGGATTATCATCAGTTTCTAAGATTTTTTGTTTTAATTCTCTTGCAAGATATTCAGGATATGATTCATGTATTGCTGATGCTTCTGAAATCATTCCTTCTGTAAAGACTGGGGCTTCAACCATCTCTCCAGATTTCATATAATGATCAATTACCATCATAATTTCTTGTGCACGACCAACTGCTGGAATTGGTATCAGTACTTTACCACCATCAGCTAGAGTATTGTTTACAGCATTAATGAAAGCAGATTCTACTTCTTGCCTTGTTGGTTGAATATCTTCTTTAAGTCCGTATGTACTTTCAACCAATAATGTTTCTACTCTTGGGAAATTCCAAGCAGCAGCTTCAAACAAAATACTTTTTCCAAATTTAATATCACCTGAATAAACAAAGTTGTGATCACCATTTCCAATATGAAAATGACATAAAGCTGAACCTAGAATATGTCCTGCATTTGCAAGAACCAGTTTAATGTCAGGGGAAATATCAGTAACAGTTCCATAAGGTAAAGTAATTGTTTGTCTCATGATTTGTTTTACATCTCTCTCTGAATAGATTGGAGTTCTTCCTTGTGCAGCAGCTACTTTGATTGCATCTAATTGAATTAGATTCATCATAGGTAATGTTGGTTCAGTACAATAGATTGGGCCTTTGTAACCATATTTGCATAAAGTTGGCAAAAATCCAGTATGATCTAAATGTGCATGTCCAATAACTACAGCATCAAGATCATCTAATGTGATATCCAAAGAATCTAAACGTGGAAAAGCATCCATTGGTGAACGTGCACCAGGATTAATTCCACAATCAATCAAAATTTTACTTTCAGGAGTTGACAATAACATAGAAGAACGTCCCACTTGTCCAAATCCACCAAGAGTGTAAAGAGAAACCTCAGTTCTTTGAGATAATCGTGGTCTGAAAATCTCATCTCCTACTTGTTTGAGTTGTTTATTTCTTTCAACAGAGGCTTGTTTTAGAGTTGCATTAATGGTTTGAATTGTTCTAGAAGGAATGGTTGTAGCCTTTCTAACACGTATTCTCCAACCTATTTTTTCAGTGACTTCAGCATGATTGAATTCTTTAGCATTTCTTTGTAACAACCATGGTCTTTTTGCTTCAACTGAAACTTCACCTGTAGCAGTATCAAAAAGAGTAGCTTGCAAATTTGCTTCTTTTGGAACACAATCTGCAAGAATTTTTCTAGCTTCATTTTCAGGTTTTCTTATTGATTCATCAGTTCTAATTACAATTCTTTTTTTGATTACATTTACAAGTGTAGAAATTGTATCGCTATGCTCTAACAAGTAACGTGGAGAATTTGTGTAAAGTGCAATTCTTGGTCCTTCGTATTCTATTTTTGTAACACTTGCCTCTTTGGGTATACTTTGCAGTATGGTGGCCATTATATTCTGGCTGCTAGGAGGTAATTCTTTTTGTTGTTGTTTTCGTTGCATTAAATCACTAAAGTTCGATGACTGCTTTCTTTTGTTCTTCAGTCAAAAGACGGAAACCGTCTTTGTCCATAATTGCGACGTTAATTCCGTCACCTGTACCAATGTTTCTAACTATTGCTGCTTTAACAGCTCTAAGAGCAATTACTTTTGCTTCTTCAACTGTAAGATCATTACGATATTCTTCTTCAAGTAAACCATAAGCTACAGGTGATCCACTACCAGTTGTAACATACGATTTCTCTTCAACTGAACCAAACATATCTACATTAAACAATGAAGGACCATTTGCATCATATCCTCCAAGTAAGATATCTGCCATGAATGGATATCCCCTATTTTGATGGAAAATTAATGAACATAATCTTGCAAGGGAATGAATAGAGATTGGGGTTGGTTTTTCAACTCTATGAAGATTTGAATGATAACGTAAAATATCAACAATGTTTTGTGCATCAGCCACACCGCCTGCTAAAGTAAGGCCTGCGTGTAAGTCAATTTGTTGAATTTTCATAGTATTGTTATTAGCAATAAAGTAGCCAGCACTGGCTCTCATATCAGCACATAATACGACACCGTCTTTAGCCTTGATACCTACAGTGGTAGTCCCGTGCAGAATTTTTTCTTCAACATTGTTTGACATAAAATATACCTATTAAGATAAAGTAAATGCCATCTCACCCTTTTAAATAACTTTTTGATCTCTTGAAATCATAAATAATGACAAAAAATCAAGATCGCATGCAATCTCATACGATGGAATTACCTAGGCTCATCAAAATAGGTGAAAAAAATATTGGTGATTTTGGAAGTTTTCTAAATTTATTAAATAAACCCAAAAAAGTTTCTCTCATTTCTGGGAAAAATGTTCAAAATGTTCTAAAGAAAAAAATCGAGAAATCATTGAAATCAAAAAAAATCAGATTTGTATGGCACACTTCAATTGATAATCAAATAAAATCATTAAACAAAATTCAAAAAGATGTTAAAAAAGATAATTCTGATTTAATAGTAGGTATTGGTGGAGGTCGCTCCGTAGATACTGCAAAATTAATTTCGTTCAATTTAGCAAAACCATTTGTAAGTTTACCAACTGCAGCATCTCACGATGGGATGGCAAGTCCATTTGTTTCAGTTAAAAGTGATAAACCACATTCAATTGTGGCATCTGCTCCAATGGGTGTTTTTGTAGATATTGATATAATCAAAAAAGCTCCATCAAAATTACTAGCTAGTGGTTGTGGAGATCTTATTGCAAATATTATTGCAGTAAAGGATTGGCAATTAGGTCATAAAAAGAAAAAAGAATACTATGGAAGATATGCAGCAGATTTGGCCATGATGAGTGCAAAAATAGTCATGGAAAATTCTTCTGTATTTGCAAAAAAAGGATTGGATGCAAGAGTGATTGTTGAAGGGTTAATCAGTGCAGGTGTTGCATCATGTATTGCAGGTAGCAGTAGACCTTGTTCAGGAGCAGAACATCTATTCTCACATGCACTTGATAAATTAGCACCTGGGATTGGATTGCATGGAGAAAAATGTGGAATTGGTTCTATTATGATGGCAAAACTACAAGGACAAGATTGGAAAAAAATTGTAAAAACACTAAAAGATGTTGGTGCACCAACTACTGCAAAACAAATTGGATTAAAACCTGAAATAATAATTAAAGCTCTAACTATTGCTCAAGAATTAAGACCAAAAAGATATACAATTTTAAAAGAAATTAAAATGACTGAGAAAAAAGCATCTAGTCTTGCAAAGAGTACTAAAATAATTTAATTTAAGCAGTTTTTTGTTCAGGTGTTTTTGCTTCAGGTTTCTTTTCTTGAGCTTGTTTGTTGATGTGTGTCTCAACAAAGTTTACTTTTTCTAAAGTTTGAACAAATTTGAAAATATCTAATTGAATAAAGTGTTTCATAATTTGTAGACCATCAGCACGTAAAATTTCCTCAGGAACAGTAACACTAACTTCTTTATCTTTTAATTCAAATGAGATTTTTGTATCTTCTACAGGTAATCTGTTTTTGAGAATTCCATCTACTTTATCATTTGGTGAATCTAAAGATTTGAGTACATTTACTTCAAACAGAATAGTTTTTCCGGCATATCTATGGTTGTAATCAATTTGTACTCTTCCTGAACCAATAAAACGAATAATTCCACGTTTGTTATCAACTTCAATTGTATCACCTACTGAAACTTTTTCTGCGTCTTCACCTAATTTTCTAAGTGGTACCATTCTGACTTTGCCAGAATCTCTTTCACCAAAACCTTTGTCTGGTGAAACTTCAACTGTTAGTTTATCGCCTACAGATGTTTTTGCAAGTGCTTCATCTAATCCTTTGAGAACAGGATAAGAAACCTCTCCAATAGAAACTAGTTTTGGTTGATATTTGACATTTGGTTCATGAATTGAATATTTTTTTGCATCTGCTTCTATAGTAGTATCAAAAACATCTTCACTATCTTTTACCTTTGCAGTATAATCTACTAAGATTAGTGAGCCTTTATCAAATGTCAATGTGATGGATTTCGAATTTCCTTATATTAAGTATGACCAATTTTTAGTATTCTGTATATCAAATTAACAGGCAAATTTCCACGAGCAATCAAACCTGTGTAAGATATACCAGATCGCCATACAAAATTTTGAAATTTTTGAGAAAAAAATGAATTATAATTGTTTTATGAATGATTTTACAATAACCAATAATTAATTAGAAAAAGTTCATGTTATTGGCTATGATTCAAGAATTTGTTAACAGGAAAGAAACACTTCGTGATATTAAGTTAACAGGGTTTAGAGAGATTTTAATTTTTCTTCAGCAGTTTTGAGTCCTGCTTGGGTATCAACAGAATATCCCATCATAGCTAATGTAGATGAAATTGCTGAAATAGTTCTCATTACATGATATGGGCTAACTTCTCCCATACATCCAACTCTAAACACTTTACCTTTAAGATTCCCAAATCCACCTGCAACTAAAACTTTGAATTTGTCTGCTAGTGTGCTTCTGAAAATTTTGTCTTCTAATCCATCTAAATAATTTAATGCAACAATAGAGATTGAACGATCCTCTTCTTTTGCAAATGGTGTTAATCCAAGTGCACTAAGTCCAGAGTATAATGCATCAGAGCAAACTTTGTGACGATTAAAGACATTTTGTAATCCTTCTTCTAACATTATAGTGAGAGCTTCTCTGTATGCATACATCAATGGTAATGCAGGAGTGAATGGAGTGTGTTTTTCCTCATCATAATATTTGAAATATCTTGCTAAGTTGAAGTAATGTGTTGGTGGGGGATTTTCAATCATGTATTTTTTGGCTTTAGCACTAACAGAGACTGGAGAAATTCCAGGTGGGGCTGCAATTGCTTTTTGAGAACCAGTTAAACAGACATCAATATTCCATTTATCTACTTCAAGATTAGCACCTCCAAGTAAAGAAACAGAATCTACAACATAGAGTGCATCATTTCTAGATGTTAAATCAGATACTTTATCAAGATAATTTACCATTGTTCCAGTAGAAGTTTCATTGTGAACAACATAGAATGCTTTAACGTCTTTATTGTTATCAAATGCTTCTTTTATTTGATCAAAAGTTGAATTTTCTCCTGGTGGAGTTTGGAGTTTAACTACATTTGCGCCTTGACCTTCAATAAGTTGAGATAATCTAGTACTAAATTCTCCATTAACTGGAATTATTACTTTGTCACCTTTCTTAACTACATTAACTACTCCTGCTTCAACAGCACCTGTTCCAGATGCAGATAATGCTACAATATCATTTTGTGTTTGGAATACTTGTTGAGTTTTATCAACAACATCAGTATACAGTTCTACAAAATCATCACTTCTGTGATTAATCATTGGTGCAAGCATTGCTCTCATTACTCTATTAGGTACATTTGTTGGACCAGGGAGCATTGAGAGATATTCCATTGTAATCTAATAGTGAATGTGATATGGGTTTATTTATAATTAAAGATTTTTCAAAAAATCTTTGGCACTAGTTTTTTTCAAAAAATCTTTTGTTCCTTTAGGTACCAAATCATCCCATTTCTGATCGCTAATTATCAGATTTCTAATTTTTGTTCCAGATAGTTTGTCTCTTTTTAAAAATGGAATAGATTCTACTTTGATCGATCTTTTAGAATAGAGATGTTTTGTTAAATCATCATTTGAAAAAATTATTTCAAATTGTGGAACAATTGTATCTATTTTCTCAATCCATTTGATATGATTATCCAAATCAGGAATAAAATAAATTGAAATTCTCTTCTTCATTGAATCATCAATCGAAGACAAAATCATTTCTTTTCGTTGATCAGCTGAGAATGGATTGTTTTTTTGTGATGGTAAATTTGAGCTTCCTAAACCAACCCAAAGATTATCTACTTTAGATAAAGCAAATTGTAAAGCTTCTAAATGACCCAAATGAAAAGGTTGGAATCTTCCAATTAACAATCCATCCATACAAAAATATAGAAAATTCCTTTTTTAAAAAACTATCATAAAGAGATTCAATTTACCGAAATTATGGATTTTTTGAAAATAAATGGTGGGCATGGTGAAGGAGGAGGTCAAATCATACGTACAGCAATAACTCTTTCATGCATTACAAAAAAACCAATCCATATAGAAAATATCAGAAAAAATAGAAAAGTTTCTGGATTAAGACCTCAACATGTAACTGCAATCAAAATTCTTCAAAAAATTTCAAATGCTAAAGTAATTGGTGCAGAGATTGGTTCAACTGAATTAAAATTCATTCCAAATGACATTAAAAGTTTAGAATTAATTGAAGATGTTGGAACAGCTGGAAGTATTTCTTTAATTTTACAAGTATTAATTCCAGTAATTGCAATATCTCAAAAGAAATTTAATTTGAAAATTAGAGGTGGAACAGATGTATCATGGAGTCCTTCATTTGATTATACACAATATGTTTTAAGAGAAGTATTTTCTAGAATGGGGATAAAGTTTTCACTTGAATTATCTAAACGAGGGTATTATCCTAAAGGTGGTGGGGAAGTTATACTAGAAGTGAATCCATCAAATGTAAATTCGATTTTACTAACAAAAAGAAAAACAAAATTAGTAAAATTAATCTGTACATTTTCAAAACTTTCAAACAAAGATATTGAAACTCAAGTTAATAAAATTAAAGAAAAATTAATTGAAGAAAATTTTGTTGTTGAGATCATTATAAAAAATGAAGATGCAATAGATTCTGGTGCATCCTTGTTAATTTACAGTATTGATGAAAATTCAATTATAGGAAATGATATTTTATTTGATAAAAAAACAAAAAAATTCAATTTAGATTTAGATAAATTTATCAATAATTCATTAGGAGTTGATGAAAAATTAGCAGATATGCTTGTAGTAGTTGCAAGTTTGGGGGATAAAAAAACAATTTTTCACACCAAAGAGATTACAAAACATCTTGAAACAAACTTGTTTGTTACATCAAAAATTACTGGTTGTAAGTACGGTATTGGAAGATTAAATGATGGATTTGAAGTAATTATTGAGGGTGTATCAAACTCCAGCGTCTAATAATGCTGCAAAAAATAGGATTGTTATGGATAAAACTACAGTAATTTCTCCTAAAATAATGATTTTCTTTCTTAATTTTTGAATTTGATTATCAGACATTTGGTTTGACATGATTTTATCTTCAATGTCTTTTCTAATTACTCTGACATGAATTACATAAGTAATGATTAGTGCAATGACTAAAATTATTTTGATTATCAAATACGTCCCATAACTTGTAGCAAGTAAAAGTTCAGGTTTTCCAAGTAACATATGAGTACTATACAATCCAGTTGCCATCAAAATAATTAATGAAGGAACGGCAATTTTGTTAAAACGTCTGCCAACAAGAATCATTATTTGCATTCTTTCTTGAAGAGAATTAGTCATTGTTTTAAGAAGTGGTGAAAACACAATTCCAATAAAAAGTGAACCACCAACCCAAATTGCTGCTGCAATAAGATGTATCCAAGTAATAATTGCCTGCTCTATAGCACTCATCAATAACAATATTTTAAATCAAATATTATGTATTTGGATCTTGACAAGGTTTTTTAGTTGTACATAATCTGAAATCATTGAAATGGCACTTCAAAGTAAAATGACAGTTTATCTTGCAATTGTTGGGGTTTTTGCCATGATGGGTGGTATTGTTTACTATGCAAGTTTGGGTAATGCTGATCTTGAACAAGCAGAAATTAAACTAACAAATGTTGAATTAATTAATAATGATGATATTAGTGATAAAGCAAAATTTAATGTAACATTTCTTGTGAAAAATCCTAGTGACACTACATTTACAGTTTCAGTAATTCAATACGAATTGTATGCTGATGGTATACATTTAGGCTCAGGAAGATATTCTACAGAAGATGTTTCAATGCCAGGAAGAGCTTCATTTTTCCCCAATACTGAAATTCCTTTAAAAAATATTTTTGTTCTAGAAAAATCTGAAACTAATTCAGAAATATTTCAATCTTTAATAGAAAATGGAATTACAAATTTTAGTGCTGAAGGTATAATCACCACTCAAACTACATGGACTGTAGGTGAAAAAGAGTTCAAATCTGGATTTTAAATAAAAAGAAGTGGGCCTAATGAGATTCGAACTCATGATCACCGCCATGTCGAGGCGGTATCCTAACCAGCTAGACTACAGGCCCATTGAAATACAAAACAATGTGCAGACATTATTAACGTTTAACAAAAGAAAGAATTGATGAGATATAGAAGGCACAAAATAATTGACAGATGATTTTACTGATGATGAAAAAAGAGGACTCTATAAGGCAATATATTCAAGAAGAGATGTAAGATCCCATTTTAATTCAAAGCCAATACAAGATGATATTTTATCAAAAATTCTTCATGCTGCACATCATGCACCATCTGTAGGATTTTCTCAACCATGGAATTTTATTTTAATTAAAAATGATGAAACAAAGAAAAAAATCAAAGAATCTTTTGAAAAAGAAAAAGACCGTTCCTCACAATTAGTAGAAGAACCAAAAAGATCAAAATATCTTTCATTTAAGCTTGAAGGGATTTTAGAATCTCCGGTAAATTTGTGTGTGACATATGATCCATCTAAATTTGGCCCATTTGTTATTGGCAGATCAAGTATCCCTGAAGCAGGATTATACAGTGTGTGCTGTGCTATACAGAATTTATGGCTATCAGCAAGAACTGAAGGAATAGGGTTAGGATGGGTGAGTATTCTATCAAATGATACTTTGAAAGAAGCTTTAGACATTCCTGAGCATGTAATTCCTGTTGCATACTTGTGTTTAGGTCATGTTGATGATTTTGCCAAGAAACCTGATCTTCAAACTGCAGGATGGTTACCAAGATTAGAATTGAAGGATGTTGTATTTTTTGAAAAATGGGATGATAAAGAAAATAATGATTGGAAAATTATTCAAAAAATGATTAAAGAGAATTTAGATTACGCTTAAATAATTACAAAATATTTTTTTTCTGGGCTTGTGGCGCAGAGTCAATTTGACGCGAAACATGGATAGCGTGGTAGCCTCCTAAGTTACAGGTCGAGGGATCGAAGCCCTCCAAGCCCGTTTTATTTTAAAAAAAATCTAATTCAAATTTATTAAATTAATTTAATTTCTTAAAAAAAGATCAACATCAAAAGAAAATTTATCAATTCAAATTAAATTGATTTTTTAAAATGAATTTAATGTATAATTTCATCAAATCTTTAAAAGATTAATCATTAAAATTGTAAAAGTAAAATATCATAATGACATAGATAACACATAATTGAATTCAAAAAAAGATCCAACTGAATTATGTTCGTGTAAATGTCATTATGGAGGAGCAGTTAGCTGTCCAGGATGTAAGAAAAATCATGGAATTACATGTAATCACTGTGATAAATAAGATTATTTTCTTTTAGATGCAAGCATTTTGAGATTTGCCAGTTCAGTTTTTAGTGATTCTATTTGAACAAGTGTTTGTAAATTAGAAATTTCTTGGTTTAATCTTTCTATTTCACTGTCTTTTAGTTTTACAGATTCTTTTAGATTGTTAAGATCTGATGACAATTCATTTTGAATTTGTTTTATTTCTGAAAGACCAATTGTAGTTCCAACAGTTGTTGTTTGAATTGTTTGGGTATTACTCAAGCTTTTTTTTTCAGTATGAGCATGCTTGTGCATGTAATCTGTACTTTTCTGAGATATCCAACAAGTAAATACTAGAAACCACATAATTGGGACTGCCATTACAAACACGAAATTTAGTATTGGTGCAAAATCAACAAAATATGGCCAAAGTGCAGTTAGAATAATTGCAAAAACTCCAGTAACAAGAGTTGCCAAATGATTTCCCACATATCCCATAATTAATTTGGAAAATTCATTGTTTATAACAGTAATGCTAAAAATCACAAAATAATAGGATTAAAAATAAAAAGGAACCGATCTTATTCGTCTGCTTCAATAGTAGTTGTTGGTTTAGGCATATCAGATTGTAAGATTTGGATCTTTGATAATAATTCAGTTCTAAGATCTCTTGCAACTCTTCTTACAGTAGGTCTAGGTACACCAAGTTCATCAACAACTTTGGTGTAGATATCTTGTTTGTCAGTAACCCCTTTGTCAAGATAAGAATTAATTGCTTCTTTAATTATCGTGCTTTGGTTTGTACGATTCAACGAATATCAATTTTTTGTTGTTCTATATAAGACTATAACTTTAAAAATTTCAAAAATATAATTTTTAAGAAGTTCATAATTATGTTATATGTAAAAATACATAGTCCTCAAAGAAATTTTTTGCGACAATAAAATAATTACTTACAACAAAATTCTAATTAAATTAAAAAAATAATAAATTTTCAAATTAGTTTTCACAAAAGACTCTTATGATAAGAAGAAAAACCCAAAATAATGTCTACAGTAAATATTGAAACAAATTTAGGGAAAATTTCTTTCAAGTTATTGCCTGAATTAGCACCTGAGACAGTAAGAAATTTTGAAAAATTAGCAAGAGATGGATTTTATGATGGAACTCTTTTCCACAGAGTAATTCCAGGATTTATGATTCAGGGTGGAGATCCTAACACAAAAACTGACAACAAAGGTTCATGGGGAATGGGTGGACCTGGATATAATATTAAAGCAGAATTTAGTTCAAGATCTCATTTACGAGGTATTGTTTCTATGGCAAGATCTCAAGATCCAAATAGTGCAGGCTCACAGTTTTTTATTGTAACAGCAGATAGTGCATTTCTTGATAGACAATACACAGTATTTGGTGAAGTAACAGAGGGAATGGATGTTGCAGACAAAATTGTTAATCTTGAAAGAGATGGTAATGATTGTCCATTAGAAAAAACATCATTAGTTCATGTTACTGTGGAATAAATGAATTCACAAATTTTTGGGTTTTTAACAGTTTTACTTTTAATTTCAATTATCCCAATGGTTGATGCTCAAATATCAATTGGAGAAAAAGCAATACAAAAATCAGTTGAAATCAATATTGATTCAGATGGAAATGTTCATGTTAAACATGTGATTCGTTCATCAAATTTGCCAAAAGATCTTGAATTAGTTTATGGAACAGTTTCAAATATTTCAGTCAAAAATGAACAAGGAGAAGATGTACTTTTCTCTAGCAGTAATGAAAACAGTATGGTACTAGTTCAACCTTCAGATGAAGAATCAATTGTTGAGTATGATCTTGAACATGTATTGATTCAAAAAGATAATGTTTGGACATGGAATTTCTTGTATCTTGAAACAACTTCTTTCTTTTTTCCTGAAGAACTAAATTTAATTTTTTCAAATGAACGACCTGTATATTTAGATGGAAAAAAAGGAATTGCATGTCATGGATGTCAAATGCTTTTAGAATATTCAATGAATCAACCAAAGATAGTAAAAAATGTGAATTGGGAAGATAATGAATTCATAGTAGAGATTCAAAGTCATTCAAGTATTGATAAATTTACTTTTGATCAACCAACAAAGAGTATCACTTTTGATGTCTTAAAAGAAAATCAGTTTGTTACGGTAATAATTCCATTAGAATTGTTATGGAAACCATATTCAGTTTTTCTAGATGATGAGAAAATTTTCTTTCATGAATATATCAATAATGGAACTCATGTTTTGTTAAGTATGAAACCTGAATCTACAGGTGAAATAATGGTTATTGGAACTACGGTTATTCCTGAATTTCCAATTATTGCACCTCTAGCAATAGGATTCTTGATGATTCTTGTAATTCCATTAATGAAAAAAGTTAATCTCCACTAGAACCACATGAACAAAAACCATATTCATCTATTCTAACATCACATACAGGGCATTTTTCACCATAATCTACTTCCCATGGTTCTTTTCCAAAAAGTTTGAAATGATCATCAATTTCTAATGGAATATCCCGTTTTTTTTCCAATGATTTGTATAAGTATTCCAACTATACATGTATTATCAGAATGAAAATTGAATGTGGATGTCATTGTATTAAATGTAAAAGTACAGATCTTGAATCAAATAAAATTGGACATGTTGAAAAAGATGGATATTTTGATATGCATCATACATGTAACAAATGTAAAACACATTTTGATCATTTGGATGGTGAAATTTTTTCAAGTTGTGAAAAATGTGACTATTCTTCTAATTAGTAATTAACGTATCTTCAACAAAATAATGAGTTCTATTTTCATGAGAATTTTTTAAAATTTCTTTATTTGATGCCATTTTTGCCAATGCTTTTGATACATCTAATGGACTTGTTGCCCAACCATATTCTCTTAGTTGTTCAACAGTTTCAGTAACAGTATGTGGTGTATCAAAGAATCTACTTGTTTCTAAAATTCTTAATTTAGATTTAATTTCATGGGATGCAACATATTTTGGTTCAGCAAATTCTGGTTCAAATACTTCAGCATCATCAAGATTCTCTAAACCAAACTGGGTTGTTTGTTCAAGTTCTGCTGGTTTTGTAATAGTTTCTGATTCATAAACAATTTTGGCTTGATTTTCTGGTAAATGATTTGAGATACTATCAATTATTTCTCCTATAGTTTGATTATCAACATAAAAATCCCTAGAGTCAACTTCAATTTCATTTTCACCTAGCTTGAGTTTTATCCTTGCCAATAGCAAATAATCATTTAATTTTCATTTATTTTATTAGCTCTAATCAGCTTTAAGAGTAGATCAAAAATTTTACACAATAAATTAGGATTTTTTTTGTTTCTAGTTAAAATGTAATTTTGTGATTACTAGTCATGAAATCATCCAAAAAAGGCGGTTTAATTGTCCTCTTTGTATTAGGCATGAGTATTTTTGGATATTCACAATACGCATCTGCTTCTCAAATTGAAGTAAGTATTACTCAAAGTGAATTATTAAATGAAGATGAAAAAGGTGCAAACTACAATATAGAATTAGAATTTGATAATCCCTCATTGTTACTTTTAACTGCTGGTCAGACTGAATTCTTTTTAATTTCAAATGATGAAATAATTGGTAAAGGTGAGTTAGAATCATTCATTCTACAACCTTTAGACAATAGTAATGTTAAAGGAACTTTCCACACAAATTCAAATAATAATGAATCTAGTTCTGTAAAAATTTCTGGAATAATAAAATATGAAATATTTTTTACATCTATTGATGTTCCTTTTGTTTACTATCCAACAGAAGAGCAAGCAAGAGAATTTATACATCAAAAATAGTTTCTTCACAAATGCTTACTGTTTTTGGTTCTACAGCACTAGATACAATTAGAACCCCAAAAAAAACATTAAAAAATGTTCTAGGTGGAGCTGCAACTTTTGCAGCAATTTCAGCAAGTAATTTTGTAGATACTGGATTAATTGCCGTGGTTGGAAAAGATTTTCCAAAACAACATCATAAAATTTTATCAAAACATCTTGATTTACAAGGATTTACAGTAAAAGATGGTAAAACATTTCGTTATGATGGTAAATATGATGATACACTAAGCACAAGATCAACATTAAAAACAGAATTAAATGTTCTTGCAGATTTCAAACCAACTGTTCCAGAAGATTATAGAAAATCTCAATTTGTTTATCTTGCAAATAATGATCCTGAACAAAATACTTCATTACTAAAAGAATTTGATAAAGTTAAATTTTCAATGTGTGATACAATTGATTTTTGGATATCTACAAAAAGAGAAGCAGTAATCAAGATGATAAAAGCTGTTGATGCAGTTGTAATTAATGACGAAGAAGCAAAATTGCTTACAAAAGAATTCAACCTGATAAAATGTGCAAAAAAAATGATGAAATGGGGTGCAAAATATGTAATTATTAAAAAAGGTGAACATGGTTCACTCATGTTTTATGATGACGTAATTTTTCCAACTGCAGGATTTTCTTTAGAAGATGTAGTAGATCCTACAGGTGCAGGAGATTCTTTTGCAGGAGCGATGATTGGATATCTTGCAAGTAAAAAATCAACTAGTCTATCAGAAATCAAAAAGTCAGTAGTTTATGGAAATGTATTAGGATCCTTTGCAGTTGAAAGATATGGCCTTGATGGATTGTTAAAAATCAAAAAAGGTGATATTGCAAAACGTATCAAGACATATGAAAAAATGATTCGATTCTAAAAAGACTTAAGTTCAATAATTTCTCAAAATATTTTATCCTTGTCAGAAATTTCTGAAGATAGATTAGATACAATATTCAAACTTCAAAAAGGTCTTTCTGAAATGATGAAACTTGACAGATATCCAAAAGATTCTGAAAGTAGGATTTCTGCATTAAGTACTGCAATTATGCATGAAGCAGTTGAATTACAAAGAACAACAAATTGGAAGTGGTGGAAAACACCAACAGATTTTGATGTTGCTGAAGCAAGAGAAGAATTAATTGATATTTGGCATTTTGTTGTTCAAGCATCACTTGAGTTAAATCTCACACCAGATGATATTGTAGAAGAATACAAAAAGAAAAATGAGATAAATCGTGAAAGACAAAGAACTGGATATTAAAGAAATCCAATTAGTAAAAAATTCTAATTAAATTAAAATTTTCAATCGGATTCCTTCAGATTTTGTAATATCTTCAGGCTCGATTCTGTTTAATTATTCATCTATTTTGATAGAATTTCATGCATGGTTTTTGCAATAAATTCGATATTCTTTTTTGTTACATTTGGATGGATTGGTAAAGATAAGACATTTTTTGCAGCCCAATCAGTTACAGGGAGTTTTGTTTTAAGTTTGTAAAATGGAGTTTTGTGAACAGGTGTTGGATAATAAGATGCAGCACCAATTCCTTTTTGGTTAAGTTTCTTCAATAATAGATCACGTTTTTTTGTAGTAATTGTATAAAGATACCAATTTGTATTTTCATTTTTTCGTTGCTGTGGAAGTTGAATTTTTAGATCAGAAATTAGTTTTGATAAAAGTTGTGCATTATTTTTTCTAGATTTCAAAAATCCTGGAAGTTTTTTCATTTGTACTGTTGCAATTGCAGCATTAATTTCAGGTAATCTCAAGTTTAGACCAAATACTTTGGTATCATATCCATGAACCATTCCATGGTTTCTGATCATCAATAGTTTATCTCGTAATTTTTTATTATTAGTTACAATAAAACCTCCTTCTCCAGCAGTCATTACTTTTGCAGGATACATACTATAACATCCCATTTCAAAGAAAGTGCCAGTGTGCTTTCTTTTATACGTCGAACCTAAAGATTGTGCAGAATCTTCAATTATTGGAATGTTATTTTTTTTGGAGATTTCTGATAGTCTTTCAATATTTGCCACATTACCATAAAGATGAACAGGAATTATTGCACGGGTTTTTTTTGTAATCTTTTTTTGTATATCATCAGGATCAATTGTGTAATTTTCTTTAAGAATATCAACAAAAACAGGTTTTGCTCCAGTTGAAACAACTGCATTTGCAGTAGCTACAAAAGTAAATGATGGTACTAAAACTTCATCACCTTTTTTGATGTCTAATGCGTAAAGGGCAGCCTGTAAAGCAGCAGTTCCAGAATTTACTGCTATAGCATATTTTGATTTTACAAATGATGAAGCAGATTTTTCAAATTCCTGGACATGTTTTCCGCCTTGATTAGATGATGAAGTTAAAGCTCCTTTTTTAAGAATATTAGTGACTGCATCAATCTCTTCTTTGCCCACTAATGGAATGTTAATTGCAATATTCATTAGTAATTCTCTCTCTAACTAGTCTATAAATCTCGTTGAGGATACATGAATTTTTATATTTCAAAATTTGGCAAACGGCATTATGAAACCACGTCATCTTGAAAAATCAGATTCAGGATACAAAGTGTATCTCTATGTTTTCTATATTTGTGGATTCATTATGACATCATCATTAATTTTTGGAGTATATGCAACAATGCTGGAATGGATTCAAAATGGAACTTATGTTATGGGTGAAGTAATTCATAATACAACTATTCCTTTTGAGAATTTTGCAAGGGTTACAACTTGGATATTTTTTTCTACAATAATTGGTTGGTATTGTGTCACAAGAATAGGTTGGAGAAGAACTGCAGGAGATAAGATTGTTGGAACAAAAATGGCATTACTTCAATTGATGTTATTAGGATTTTCAATTATCTCACTATACGAAGTATTATACAATTTTACAGTTCTAAATGGAGTAATTGCTGCAGGTACAATTAATGGAATGGTTCCAGATATTGATAGATTATCAGTTGCTTATCCAGATCCGGATAGACCATGGAACTTAGTTTTTGCAACAAAAATTTTCCTTGCATCTTTTATTATTTCCACACATGGGTTTTATCTTAGTATAAAACCAAGAAAAAGCTTAGATGAATAATTTTCAAAATACGTTTTATTGTATGGTTTATTGTTAATTTTTAGTAAAACTATTTTTTCTACTATAACATACTTGGAATATGGGATTATTTGGATCTAGTAAAAACGATTTAAAATGCAAAAAATGTGGAACTATTCTTTCTGATTCTGAGAGATTAAAAAAACATCAAGAAAAAGCACACAATAAGAAAAAAGAGAAATGTAGAGTTTGTGGAACTGAGTTTGACACTCAAGAAGGACTAAGAAAACACAAAAAGAATTGCAAGTAATTATTCAGATTTATTTTTTGATTGACGTTTAAGGGCTTTTTCTATGGATTCTAAATTTTTAATTTCATTTTTAGAATTCATTGAAAGTGTATTAATCATTTCAGGGCCTAGTTGAACTGATTGTTCAGGTAGTAAATCTAGAAATTTTTTGAGTCCTTTCTTATAATTTTCAATCAATTCTAGTCCTTCTTCAAGAGTCACAAATATTGTGAATGTGACACATATTCATAGCTTTCAAATTTGATTGAGTTTTTTTGAATAACTTTATACGTTTAGATCTCAAAACTTGTTTTGATTTGGATATTACAGAAAAAGTAGATTTGATTCAAAGACCACCAACTGAAGAGGTGGTAACACATGAAGAATTAATTGAATTGTTCAAAACAAACTCATCTCCACAACATTACATTGGTTTAGAAATTTCTGGATTTTTACACCTTGGTAGTTTGATTAGTACAGGTTTCAAAATTAATGATTTTGCAAAAGCTGGTGTTAAATGTAAAATCTTTCTTGCAGATTGGCACACTCTAATTAATGACAAACTGGGTGGGAATTGGGAAACTATTTCTAAAGTTTCAAAATATTACCAAGATGCTTTCAAGCTAGTTTGTCCTGATGCAGAAATTGTTTTAGGATCAGATTTGTATAAAGAAAAAACAGAATACTGGTCTGAGCTTGTTAAATTTACAAAACATATGTCAATTGCCAGAACAATGAGAACTCTAACAATTATGGGTCGTTCTGAAGATGATAAAAAAATTGATGTTGCAAAATTACTCTATCCTGCAATGCAAGCAGTAGATATTCACTCATTAGATGTAGATATTGCACATGCTGGAATGGATCAAAGAAAAATCCACATGTTAGTTAGAGAGATATTTCCTAAAATGAAATGGAAAGTTCCAGTAGCTGTTCATCATAAATTATTGCCAGGACTTACAAAACCTGCAGATACTAGTGATTCTAAGATTATAGGAAAGATGAGTAAATCTGATCCAAATTCAGGAATTTTTATTCATAATACAGACGATGAGATAAAGAAAAAAATTAGTAAAGCATGGTGTGAAGAGGCAAACATACAGAACAATCCATTATTAGAAATTGCAAAAACTGTAATCTTTCACGAATTTAATGAAATGAATGTTGAAAGACCTGAGAAATTTGGTGGTAATGTATCATATTCTGATTATATTCAACTTGAAACAGACTTTGTTGAAAAGAAATTACACCCAGGGGATTTGAAACAGACTGTAGGAAATTATTTGGTAAAAATTGTATCACCAATTAGAGAAAAGTTGAACCTTAGTGAAGAAATACATGAAGCAATAAAGAAAAGCTTCTAGACTTTAAGATCAGAATTAGTTTGTTCTTCTAAATTGTATTTTGATTTGTATCCTCTAGGATTAATCATCAAATCTTTGTAAGTATAAGTTGAAGAATTTCCAATAATTACAGTACTAGTCATTCCTAATGCATCTGAATGATTTGGTAAATTTTCTAAATCAGTAATTACTATTGATTCAGATTCTCTATATGCTGCTTTAATTATTGCAACAGGGGTTGTAGGTTTTCTATATTTTAGAAGAGTTTTTCTGGTATCTTGTAATTGGTGAATTCTTTTTTTGCTTGCAGGATTGTAAATTACAATAACAAAATCACCTTTTGCTGCAGATTCCACTCTTTTTTCAATTACTTCCCAAGGAACTAACAAATCACTCATACTAACAACTGCAAAATCAGTCATTAGAGGAGAACCAACAATTGATGCACATGAATTTAGTGCAGACACACCTGGAACTATTTCAACTTCTAGTCCATCTTTAGGATTCCAACCAATTTCAGCTAATGTTTCGTAAATTAATCCTGCCATTCCATAAATTCCAGGATCTCCACTTGAAACAAGTGAAACAATTTTTCCTGATTTAGCAAGATCAATACATTGATGGGCTCTTTCAACTTCTTGAGTCATCGCATATCGATGAATTGTTTTTCCTTCAATAAGATCTGAAACCAAATTAACATAAGTTTCGTAACCAACAATTGTATCACTTTCAACAATTGCTTCTTTTGCTCGAAATGTCATGTGATCATTACTACCAGGACCAACACCGACAATGTAGAGTTTACCAGTCAATTTTAAAATAAATTTTTTCTCAAGTAATTTATCCGTTTAGTGATGTTTCTTGAAATGGATCAATAAACGGACAATTTACAATATGATCACTGTTAGTTGGTCGTGCTATACTCACAGAAAGTAAATCATCTGCACGAAATGAATCAATATCTGACTTTGTCTCCAAAATTTTTGCTGATTCATCATCGTTCCATTCAACCAGGTAAATTCTCCACATTGGACTGTAATTTTTATCTCCAAGTGAAGCTCCTGCAATTCCTGGCTGGAATCCTAATGGACCAGATCCTTTAATTCCATTTTTGAATTGAAAAAGATCAACTGCACCTGAGTGAATTACAAGATTTGCAGAACTAGGTGATGAAACAACACCCATTGTTTCTGCAGGTCCTTTAGGAGTTGCATCAGTTACAATATAGTAAATTGTTTTTCCATCAGGTCCCCATCCTCTATGAGCTACAAAAGTTACAGTCAGTTCTTCTTTATTAATTTCAGTTATTTGACCTTCGCCATATGACATATGATCAGTAATTTCACTATCAGTACGAACTAACATTTGCCCATCAGGCCAAACAATCTGAGGTGTATTAAGAACAATTTCTGTTTCATTAAATTCAATTCTTCCGTTCTCTTTTGCAGTAACAATATCCGTAGATGATTCAAATACAATTTCTTTTTGTCCTTTTTTCCAAGTAACTTCAATTATAGAATTTAATGCACTGTATTGTGATTCTTGTGATGGTGTACTAGAAAACACTTCATCTTGAAATCCGTAAATTCCATCACCCTTTACTCCATTTTTAAAAATGTATAATTGTTCAAGTGCAGTTTCTGGAACATTAGAAATAGCTGTTGCGTTATTAACAATCCATCCTTGTTTTTCAGTAATTGTTTTTGCATAATTCCCATCACTACCATCAGTAATTATGTAAAGAACTTGTTCTCCATCATAGATTCCTTTATGCATTGGAATTGTAGCTGGAACATTTGTTCTAGAAAGTAATGACGTTGGTTCTTCCTTTTTTAATTCAATTTTTTGCATTATTACTTCAGTTGGTTGTCCACGAATCCATCCATCAACACTTACAGTTGAAGTGAATTTCTTTGATGGTGAATGCAAAGCAAGTGCAGCACCTGTAAATTCAAAAGAACCTGATTTTTCATTTAAATCAATTAGAGATAATCCATAGATTGTATTTCCATCAATAGTCCATGTAGGTTGACCCTTTGCATCTTGTGAGTTTATTTCATGTAAAACTACTAGTTGGACATGCTCACTTGAGGTAAATGTCATAGAACCGTCATAAAGTGTACCTTCACTTGGAGATAAAACAAATGATAATTGATGGTTTTCATGTCCTTTACCTGGATCTTGTGAAGATGTAATCGTTTGAGTAAAGTGAATTTTTTTTCTAGAACCAGCATCAACGAATTGATCAGATACAGAAGAGATAGAAATTATGCTTGTAGCAAAAATTACAATCATTACAATGGCAATTAATTTTTTCAACGAGTCTAGTTGAAATTATTCCCTTAAATGATTTTGTCTTAGTTAATTTTGTCTAGTGCAAATTCATTGTGTAAAGCACGTACTGCAGTATTTGTATCAGAATTTTTTACAACAAATGCAAGATTAAGTTCAGATGAACCTTGTGTAATCATAGACACATTGACTTTGTTTTTCTGAATTGAAGTAAAAACTTTTGATGCAACTCCAACTGTACCTCTCATTCCTGATCCAATTAATGCAATTATTGCTACATCAGTTGTAACTTCTAATTTTTTAATTATTTTTCCTAACAATTCCAATTCAAGTGAACTTGTTGCTTTATCCAAATCAGTATTTTTTACAACTATAGTTATACTTGATTCTGATGGATTTTGTGAAATCATCATTACGTTAATTCCAGCTTTGGCTAAAGTTTCAAATATTTTTGCAGCAGTTCCAGGATTTCCCACCATACTGCCACCTCTAATATCGATTAATCCATTATTTCGAACATTGCTCACACACTTTACAGTATTTCTTGCAGCTTTTGAAGGAGTTGCAGATACTAAAGTTCCCTCATTTTTTACATTAAATGAACTTCTAATCTTCATAGGTATTTTCTTTGACAAAAGAGGCTCAAATGTTCGTGGATGAATTTGTTTTGCTCCAAACAATGCCATCTCAATTGCTTCAACATATGATACTTCTTTGAGTAATTTTGCATTTTTGACAATTTTTGGATCTGCAGTCATTAATCCATCTACATCACTCATTAACCAAATTTCATCTGCTTTGATACTTGATCCAATTGTTGTTGCTGAATAATCAGATCCACCTCTACCAAAAGTAGTTACATGTCCATGTTGATCCGCTCCTGTAAATCCACCAATAACAGGAATTGTTTTCTTTGAAAATAATGCATCAATTGTTTTTGATGTTCTAAGTCTTGTTGTATCCATTAGTGGTTTTGATTCACCAAAATTAGAATCAGTTACAATCCCTACTTCTTTACCAGTAAGAGGAATTGATTTTAATCCTATATCATTTAGTGATGCTGAAACTAATTTTATTGATAATCTTTCACCAAATGAAATTAGATAATCCATTGATCTTGGTGTGACTTCACCTAACAACACCATTCCATCAATTAATGCAAGTAATTCTGTAAAGTCTTGATCTAATTTCACTAGTAATTTTTTTTGTACATCAGATTTTGTGATGGTTTGTTTTGCTAATTGCTTATGTCTATTGATAATTTTTGCTGCAAGTTGTTCTCCTTTTGATTTATTTTCTTTTTTTATTGATTCAGATATTTCTATGAGATCGTCAGTAGTTCCACTCATTGCAGAACATACAACTGCAATTTGATTTTTCTTTGATAAAGAACTAAGATATTTTGCTATAGCTTTGATATCTTTTGTAGCAGAGATTGATGTTCCACCATATTTTATTACAAGTCTCATTTCAAAATACTTGAATTAGTTAATCTTTAAATGCGTTAAGTTTCCACGCGTGGAGCCAAGTAAAAGTGAATTCTACCAATATTTGCTACTTTGAATTCAATTCTTAGAGGTTTTGCGCTTGAAAATTCACATGTGATAAAACCTGCAGTTGAACCAACTGCTTTGACTACTGGATTAAGATACTCTAGGCTGTAAGTTCCAGCACCGTCTTCTTTTGATGAAATTTCTTCAATGTCTTTATCATCATTTTCTAAATCTATTACAACTTCACCAGAATCACCTTTGCCTGAAAAATCTGCTTTTGAATCAATTGTTTGAATTGTTAGATAGTCTGATACTACTTGTACATCACCTAAAATTTTATCAAATTTTGAAGATGTCAAGACAATTTTTGAATCATATGGAATTTTTGGTAAAGGTGTATCAGTTGCAGAACTTTCAATTAATCTCATTTTGTATTTTTTATTTTTTCCAACAGTTACAAGTAACATGTTTTGTTCAGAGATACTAATCTCAATGCTGTCTGTTTTTGCAGCTCTTTTGATAATTTTTGAAAATTCATCTATTCTAACTCCAAATTTAATATCACTATCACATTCATATTTTTCAAATGCAGAATTTGGCCAAGAAATATCAATTAATGCAACATGAGAAGGATCCATTCCTCTAAAAGAAATTCCTTCAGTAGTTGCAACAAATGTTGCTTCTTCAACTAGTGTAGAAATTGCAGAAATAATTGCTTTAAGATCATCAGAACCACTAGTCTTTGCTCCAAAAGTCAAATCAATTTTCCTGACCTAAAGTTCCAGTTAAACGTTATGTGTAATCTCGCCAGGTGTATTTACATTTCTGGCAACGATAAAATCTAGTTGTAGGTTCATCAGCACTTCTAGTTTGAAACATCCACCAAACTGCTTCATCATGTCCACATTTTTCACAATCCATTTTGATTGTTGGGTTTGAGTCTTCTCCTTCATTTCCTTCAAAAGCTAAAAGTGAAAAATCAGGTTCTTCTTCATTAACGATTTTTTTTGTTTGTTTTGTTTTTTCACCATCAACGTAACCACATTTAGAACATTCTAGACCAGAATTACCTTTTTTTAATTTAACCTCACATTTGGGGCAAAACTTCAATTCTAATTTACCTTGATTTTAGAATTCACTAATTTTTTAAATTCTTCAGAAATTTTTATTGCAGAATCTGTTGCTTTTTTAATCTCACCTAATGGTTTTCCACTAGAAGTAATTCTCATCCAAATTTCATCAGTAAGAGGGTGTTTTACAATAACACCAGCAAAATCTACACTTGATTGTTTTAGGAGCTCATGTTGAATTACATACAATAATCCAATATCAGCATTTTTTAGTGAAAGACTCATTTCTTTTGCCTCTGAACTAATTACTTCCATGTTCATGTATCCAAAAAAACACTTATTGTGGATATAAATCATTCATAGAGGTTAAGGTTGGTAGAAAGTAGAATTTCAGATATAAAATTGGTAAAATCCAAGGATGAATATTCATCTGATGAGAATGTTGAGATAAATGTACAATTTTCAGTAGAAGGCGATCTCAGAGATGCATTTAATGAGGCAAACTGGACTAAAGCCTACAATATCTATGATGCATCATTTAAGCTAAAATTCGGTATCAAATTAACGTCTGGTGGATTTAGAAAAAAAGAAGTTGGTAAAACTATGGATACATACAGAAAGGCATCAATTTTTTGGACAAGAAATCCAAAACTTGTCAATCCAATGAAAGATAGAAGAATTTGGGTCCAAGTAGCTAAAAACTTTGAGCCATTTATCAGACATACTGAAGAAGAAGTAAAACAGGAATTATTTGATTTTAATGAAAAATTTGTCTTTAGAGCATCTGATTTAGGTAAAGGTAATCACAAAATTGGAGCAGAGGCATTTGCATCATGGCAAAAACACGATTACACAGAACCTGGTAATATTAAAAATGATTCTAATGAAATTGAGATTACAATCAATTAGGGATATAAGGAACTATTTTTTGTGAATTAGTATGGCAAAATATGATGGTCTGTTAGGACAACCACTTCTTGAAATAGAAGATCCTGACAAAGAAGGTGGTATAACTTTCATTATGAAAGATAATAGATTTTTGTTCATCAAAGCAGTTGATGGTAAAATTGAGACGGTGTCAATTCCAGAATAGGTGAAAATGAATGATAGATGTTGAAGAATTTAAAATGAAAGAAATTGTAAAAATTGAAGATTCAGGTGAAGAATTGATAGTTACTTTTACAGATAGTAAAACTATGAAAATCAAAATAGTTGATGGTAAACTAGTTTCAGAATTAATTTAATTATTAACGTGTTTTTCAAAAAAACCTATAGCTAATTCCTGTACTTCTGATTGAATAGAACCAGGTCTTTCACTTCTAATTTTTGTAATTGCATCTTTAGCTGTAAATTTTTTATATTTTACAAAGTAACATGCTAAAATTGTTCCAGCTCTTCCCATTCCAGCAGCACAATGAACCATCACTGCATGGTTATTGTTAATTTGTTCATGCATAAAATCTACTGCAAATTCAATTCTATCCATATCAGGTGCAGTAAAATCAGGAGTTGGGACATGTAAATAATCAATACTTTGAGTCCAATTTTCTGGTAATGAATTTTCAGTCATAGTTACAATTGATTTAACACCTTGACCTGTAATCCATTCAAATTCCTCAAAACTAGTCGGCATTCCAGAGCCTGCTAATTTTTCTTCAATTAACCAAGAAAAGTTTGTTGGTTTTTTTGTAATTTTGCCATGAACCTTTCTCCAAATATTACCAGGTTTACTCATAGTAATTATTGAAACTTGCCTGTTTTTAGCATTACGAAAATTTTGAGAGTAAATTATGAAGCTATTGCTCTTACTGGTGAGCCTGTTGCATTTTTGAGTTTTAATGGAAGAATTGTAAATTTGAATTCTTGTGATTTTATTTTATTCAAATTTGTTAAATTTTCTACAATCAAAATATTGTTTTTTGATAAGATGTGATGAACGTTAAATGATTCATCGTTTCCAAGATCTATACTTGGAGAATCAATTCCAACTAGATTGATTTTTTTTGATGAAAGATATTTTGCAGATGATATATCTAATCCCGGATTTTCTGTAAAATAATTACTATTTTTTAGATTTTTTTGCCAACCAGTATAGAAAAAAACTGAAGATTGGTTTGGAATTTTCCCATAAATTTTTTCAAATGAAATAATATCAGATTTTGTGATTGTTTTGTTTTTAGTTTTTTTGAGTTTTATTAAAATTGCATTTCCAATTAATCTATCTAGAGGAATTTCATTAATTTTAAGGCCATTTTTTGTGAAATGGTATGGTGCATCAATATGAGTACCAGTGTGTGTGCTAAGAAAAAGTAATTCTAGATTGTATCCATCATCTTTTAGATTAGACCATGAAATGAATTGTGGTTTTGGGGAACCAGGAAAACTTGGAATAGATTCAGATATTGTTAGTGTAAGATCTACTGGTTTCATATCAATAGACTCTGTAAGTGATTAATCAGTTTTTGAATCATCAAAAGTTAAATAGTCATTGATGAAAATTTTCTTGTGCCTACTGCGTATGTTTTATTGAATTCTGACTTGGGTTCAGATGAATCAATAATTAGTGAAGTAAAGCAAATTCTTGCTGATGAATCAGTAACCTATGAAGTTCAAGGTGTCTATGGGGTATACGATATAGTCTTAAAATTGACCTCTGATGACGCTGAAAAATTACGTGTAATAATTACAAACAAAATCAGAAAAATAGGTAAAGTTCAATCAACACTAACCATGATGGTTATTGAAGAACAAGAAAATCTATAATTTCTTTATTGCATCAATAACTTGAAGAATTTCAGTTTCTGAGTTAAAAAAGTGAGGAGAAGCTCTAACTATTTTTTGTTCCATAATTTCTCGTACAGCCAAAACAATATTTTGTTTTTCTAATTTATCTACCATCTCTTGTGAATCTAATCCTTTGATGTTAAATGATACAATACTTGTTCTATCATCTTGATCTTCAGGTCCATACAAAATAATATTTGGGATTTTTGATAATTCTTCTCTAAAAAGATTTGAGAGATATTGATTTTTCTTGTGAATATTTTTCATTCCAAAGTCTAACATGTATTTTGCAGATGATTCTAATCCAACAATTCCAACATAGTTTCTAAAACCAGTTTGGAATTTATCAGGTAATTCTTTAAAAGCTAAATTTGTTTCATCATAAATAATTGCAGACTCACCGCCAATTGTTTGAGGTTCTAGTAATTCACTTGATTTTCTATTACAATAAAACAAACCAGTACCCATTGGGCCACAAAGCCATTTAGATCCATTAAATGACATAAAATCACAATTAAATTCTGACACGTCAATATCACCAATGCACCCTATAGTTTGTGCTGCATCAATAAAGAATGAAGATTTTTCTTTGACTATTTTTGCAATTTCTTTTACAGGTAAAATAGATCCAGTGTTATACAATGCGTGACTAAGTGCTACAAGTTTTGTATTATCATCAATAAAAGATTCTAAAATATTCAAATCAAAAAAACCATTTTTATCAATAGGTAAATCTTTGATTGAAATTCTTTCTTTTAGTTTAATCCAAGGGTAAAAATTTGAATGATGTTCATGTGACATTCCACGAATAATGATATTTGATTTTTCATCAAAAGATAGTCCATTTGCTACAAAATTGATTCCATCAGTTGTACTTTGAGTAAGAACAACTTCATCAGGTTGACAAGAAATAATTTTTGAGATAATCTTTCTTACATCCCTTAATTTTTCAGTAACAAAAGGTTCTGAATCCTTTGAATCAGGTCCAATGGAATTGTAAGATAAAAGAAAATCATTCATGGCCTCAATACTTTGTAAAGGCATTAGAGATACTGATGCATTATTTAGATAGATTTTATCTGATTTTGGAAAATCTGCTGAAATATCTTTTGATTCTAAATTCATTATTATATCTGTAAAATGCTAAAGTAGTGTTGGATAAAAGTCCTGAGTGGGTTTTAGATAATGATTTATCACTTGTTCAAAATGAATTTGGAAAAAATGTACCAAGCATAGTATTATGTTCTGAGCCATTTTACAAAGCAGAATTTCTAAACATACTAATCAATTCAGTGAAAATTCCTGTGATTTTTGTTGACATGGATTTACTATACACGGGATATGTTGAATCTGGAATGATTCAAAAAAAAGACAATATTACAATTTTCCATCCTGAAAAAATAGATTGGAAAGAAAAATTATCAAAAATTATCACAGATGCATCAAATCAGAAAATTCTTGTTGTAATTGACTCATTTAATGGAGTCTATAACATGTTTAATGACTTGGAATCAGCAAGATTCATCAATTCGTGTATCATGTTACTTTCATCTCTAGGAAGAGAAACTAGTTCATCAATTGTTGTTTCTGCAATGGCTAGAAAAAAAGAAAATAATGAATGGGTAATTTCTCCAGGTGGAAAACAGATTATCAAATCAGAAAAAACCGGTGCGTATTTTCTAAAAAAGATTCAGGGAAATCTAATGATTAGTACTTTGGAGAATAGCGATTCTGATTCAAAAAAATTCAAAATTGAAGTAAAATAGACGATTTTGATGCGATCAAAAGTCAAACGGTGTTATAAAATCTGAAACGGTGTTATGGAATGAATTTTTTAGATAAATTATATAAGTAATGAATCGCGAATTCAATTTGTTATGCCAGTAGGAATAATTCCAGACATAAGCGAACAAATGTGTATCGGATGCGCACTATGTGTAGAAATCTGTACAACACTTGGTCCTGATGTCCTTAGAGTAAAACCAGTAGAAGGCTGGAAAAGAGGCAAAGCATTTGTTTTCTACCCAGAAAGATGTATTTCTGATGGTGCATGCATCGGTGTATGCCCAACAAAAGCAATCTTTTGGATGAGACCAATGGACTTTACAGTTGGACAACCAGTCCCATTGCACAAAGACTCAGTCTTCGTCAAAGGTTGGACTGAATTAATCGATTAGATTAATTCAAACAATTTTTAATTTCTTTTTTATTATTTTTAATTAAACAGCACTTGATTTTGTTGGTTTTACATCAGGTTTTCTCTTTTGCCAAAGTAATGCTGTAATAAACATTACAGCGGGAATGAGAATAATGAATATCATTAATTCATAATAAACTGTCAATCTTTGAGCCGGTTTAATATGATAAGTTTCATGAGAAGTTTTTTCTGGGTTATCATAAACTGCTGCTGTAAAGTCTACTGAGCGCTGTGATGAATATTCGACTTCACCAAATACAGTTACTCCTTCTTCAGCTAAAATTGATGGTGAGTGAATTCCATCTATTCTAACAATTATTGAACCAGAATCAGAAAAGACAAAATTTCTGTAATCACCACCAATCTGATTTAATCCCTCATCACGAAAAATTTCTTTTCCATTTTGAAATATTATAAAATCATATTTCATTTTTGCAAGATTAGAATTTGTTTTTGGATCATAGAATTGATATACAAATTGTACTTTTTCATGTGTTTTGATTACTGGTGGATTCCATGATAAGTTAACTTCTATATTTCTATCAGGGGTATATTCCAATAATGGAAATTCTAATTTTTTTCCTGTTGCATCATGAGGAAAATCTGGAATTTCTTTTTCAACAATTACAATTCCTTCCATCCATGGATGAATTATACAAAAATATGAAAAATTCCCTGATTCTTTAAACTCATATGACCAAGATTCACCTGGTAAGAAATTTCCACTATCAAAAATTCCATCTGCTGTTCCAAATTCTTTGTTATCCATCCAACCAAATCGTCCTGGACCATCCCCACTAGTTACAGTATGACTTTCTCTATCATCATTGTACCAAGTAATTTTATCCCCTACTGTAACAAAAATTTGTGGTGGATCATACCAAACTTCAGCAGGTGTGTTCAGTTCTGGATTATAGGCACCAAATGGAATATCAATAATATACTCTTCAGCATAAACTACAGATACGGAAAAAGCCAAAATTGTAATCAAAAAAATATGAAAAATTTTCATATAATAAAATAAAAAATTAGTTAATTAAACATTAATGCTAATTCTCAAAAAATGTAAGTGGTTATCAATTTGTATAATTACTATTAAGAAAATTTACTTGAAAATAGTAGAATCATTGATATCACAAGAGAATGAATGAAAAATAATTGTCATTTACATTCAATCTTGGAAAAAAATTGATTCTTTTAGTAATGGTTGTATCAATTGTTTCTTTAACAATTACTGGATTTCTTAGTTTTAATTATGCTGATCAAATTTTAAAGGAAAGAGTTGGAGAACAATTATTTGGAGAATCATCAATACGTGGAGATACTCTAAGATTACTAATTGAATCAAGAATAGAACAAAATAATATTCTTGCAAATGATCCAATGATTGAGATTTTAATTTCAGAGATGAATAAAGTTTCTGAAGATAAATTAAAAGAAAAGAAAGATGTAACTAGAAAAGATTTTTTGATTCAAGTTCAAGCATTTCAAGAATTGATTGGGTTTTCAATTGGACTTGAGGATGTAAAAATAATGCGTGCAGATGGAAAAGTGTTATTTTCTCTTATAGGGGTTAAAGATGAAAATTTCCATGATAACCAGTTTTTTCAAAGAGGAGCAATCGAATCTTTTGTTGAATTTGAATCAACAAGAAATGGTAAAAAAATGATCGTTGTTTCTCCAGTATTTGCAGATGATAGTAAAAAAGGTGACAAATCAATAGGGGTAATAATTTCAAAAATGAGGACAGAGGCAATAGATAACATTTTGCTAGATAGAAGTGGATTAGGTGAAACAGGTGAAGTTTACATTGTTAATGAAGAATTTTTGATGCTATCAGAATCTAGATTTTTTGAAAATGCTGTGTTTCAACAAAAGGTAGACACGTTAGGAGTGCAAAAATGTTTCAACGATAATCAAGAAAATATAGGATTTTATCCAGATTATAGAAATATTCCAATTTATGGTTCTTCATATTGTGCAAAGGATTTAGGAATTGTTTTACTTGCAGAAATTGATCAACAAGAAATAGAAAAACCAATTAATATTCTTCAAAATAGAATATTCCAAACTGGAATATTGATAGCTATAGGAATGGGAATTGCCGCCTTTATAATATCTAAATCATTTTCAAAACCACTTGTCAAATTGAAAAATGCTGCAAATAAAATTTCCAGTGGAAATTTTGATGTAAGAACTAACATTAAGACAGGAGATGAAATTGGAGAATTATCTCATGCATTTGATTCAATGGCACAAAAATTACAAGAATCATTAGTTGAGATCAAACAGAAAGAAGAGGTTATCAAGCAACTTAAGGGCGGTAATTTGCTAAAATTTTCACAACGTGATGAAAATGATTGTGTAGGTGTAGTTGACATGACTAATTCTACTAAAATTTCAGACAAATTATCAGATGAAAAACTTGCTAAATTATATGAAATCTTTTTAAATTTTATGGCAAAGATTGTCATTAATCATAATGGTGAAGTGGTGAAGAATATTGGAGATGCTTTAATGTTTAGATTTCCAAATGTTAAACATAATGATTCTTTAATGATGAAAAATGTTTTGGAATGCTGTTTGGATATGATTGATTCTCATGACGGATTAAAAAAAGAACTTGAAAAAGAAAACATTCCTGCATTAGATTACAAAGTTAGTGCAACATATGGTTCAGTAAAGGTAGCTGAGAGTGTTACTTCTAACATATCTGATATTTTTGGACCTACAGTAAATCGATGTTTTAAAATTAATTCACTTTGTCCGGTGAATGGTTTAGTAGTTGGAATTAATTTGTATGAAAATTTGAAAGACTTTGCTGAATATGAATTCATACAGTTCTGTTCTATTGAATTAAAACAAGAATATGGTTATAGTATTTTTGAAGTTAAAAGAAAAAAATAATCAAAATAATTTTTCTTAGAGTAAATAAAATTCAACAAGTACTATTCAGTATCTTTTTGAGAATTAAGTGCAGAATGTACATAATCAATGATTTTTAAATAATCTGCTCGTGGTTCTGTACTAATTAGAAATAATTCGCTAGAGTTTATTGGAATACTCATCATTGTTACTTTTTCATATTCAGTAATTGACGATTTTTCATGACCAATTCTATATGCCAAATTGGTATAAAGATCTCTTTTCTGTATTGCATAATGAATTGACATTTTTACATCATCATCAGACAATAATCGTTCAGTATTCTCTTTTTGTCCACCTGCAGTTATTACTCCTTTATTGTTTGCAACACCTGCAAATCTTATTTGAGGATCTAGATCAAGAATTTGTTTTGATAATTCATCATAATTAATAGCCAATTTTTATCACAGAATTACTTCTTTTTGAACAGTATTTCATCTTTTTCCTGCAAATCTTCTGTGAACGTATCCATATCTAACATGAATTCCTCTTCATCAGAATACGCAGATTCTGCATGCTCGCTAATATCTAATCCAATATCTTCTACTTCTGGAGAAACTCTAATTCCAATAAGATGTTTGAGTATTTGTAAAATTATCCAAGTACCACCAAATCCCATTACAGCTGCAACACCAACACCTACTGCTTGAATCCATAGTTGATCAGGATTACCAAACAGTAAACCATCAACACCACCAGGATTGATTGCAGTACTTGCAAATATTCCAATTGCTAATGCACCAACAATTCCTGCAACGCCGTGTACAGAACTTACATCAAGTGCATCATCAATCTTTAATTTTTCTTTGAACAGTACTACTCCAGAGTATGAGATTACACCAATTGCAATACCAATTACAAATGCATGTTCTACACTAACAAATCCTGATGCCGGTGTAATACCTGCAAGACCTGCAATTGCACCGTTAATTGTTGCAACAACAGAAGGTTTTCCAGTTCTAATCCATGAAAGACCAGCCCAAATTAAAGCAGAAATTGATGAAGCCATGTGAGTTACAATTACAGTATTTCCTGCAACTCCACCAGATGCAGACAATGCACTTCCGGCATTAAATCCAAACCATCCTAACCACAATAATGAAGAGCCGAGTACGGCTAGTGGAATACTATGTGGAATCATTATGGCAGGACCATAGTTTCTTCTTTTACCTAATACTAGTGCGGCAGCAAGAGCTGCCATTCCTACACTTGTGTGAATTACAATACCACCAGCAAAGTCAACAACACCTAATTGTGCTAACCAACCACCACCCCAGACCCAGTGGACTAGAGGGTAATAGATTAGCATTGACCATGCTGCAATGAAAATAATAAATGAACTAAATTTCATTCGTTCAGCTATTGTTCCTGTAAGTAATAGAGGAGTAATTGCTGCAAACATCAATTGGAATTTTACAAATAACATACCAGGAATTGTTGGTGCATATTGTTCCAATGGAGCATCAGCAGGAATTCCTTTGAGAAATACCCATTCAGTATCTCCAATTAATCCCAAAGTAGATTCTCCAAATGATAAACTAAATCCGAAAATAAACCACATAACACTAAGCATTGCTAAACCAAAGAAGATTTGCATGAAAATGGAAGCTGCATTTTTCTTTCTTAATAATCCAGATTCAAAGAGGCCTAATGCGGGAATCATCAACAATACGAGACTTCCAGCTACGAGCATCCATGCTGTATCTCCAGAATCAAGTACCATTAATTGGAAAAATCAATTTTAAATTAATAACACTAACTATTTTTGATTATCAAATGATTATCATTTAGTCATCAAAATAAGAAATTATATTTGTGTAAAAAATTTATGGATATTAAATGCTAAAAATCGAAATTATCCTTGGTGAAAATGACGTAATGGCAATTAGTGAAGGATTAAAAAAAATTGGTATTGGAGGCCTTACAGTTTCCAAAGTTAGAGGAAGAGGAAAAAGACCAGGACCAGAAATTCACGCATCTAAAGGAAGTGAGATTTTTACACCTCAGTTTAATGAGAAATACAAAATGGAAGCAATCATTCCAGAATCAAAAGAAGATGAAGTAGTTAACATTATCAAATCAAATGGAAGAATAGGAAAAATTTTCGTATCTCAAATTTTACGAGCAGTAGATATCGCAACAAGTGAAGAAGGCGATGAAACAATTTGGAAAAATAAGTAAAAAGAAAGATCATGGATTTTTTACGAAAAAGCAAATTATTTCAAAGACAAAAAATGCAACCAATAAAAGGTAAAGATTACCTCAAAGTTGTTGCAATTGTTGGAATTATTGTTGTACCAGTAGTTGTTGGTTTAGTTATATGAAAATATCTAGGATTTTGATGATGAAATTAGTATTTGCAGCAGTAGGTATGACTTTGATAGGATTGTATTTGTTTGGTCCTTACATTTAGAAATTAATAATTATTAAAATTATTTTCATAAACTACTGTAGGATTCTTTAATTGTTTTTCTAAAGTTGGAAGAGATTTCATAATACAATAATTAACAAAATCACTAAATGATTTTATTCTATAATCATTTCGAAGTGATTCTTTGTTTTCTTCATAAGTTAATTGTAATTTTTGCAAAGTAAATTTTTGTAATGGAACAAATCTACTACGTTTAGGTAATTGTGTCACTTCTAATTTTTCTTCAGAAGAAATTCCCAAGTCTTGTTGTCCACCAAGTGTATTCATATCTACAACTTCCTCCATTTCAGAAACAAAGATTTTTCCACCATGATTTGCAGACAATCCAGAATTTTTAGAAATCATTTCAACTACTTTTCTTGCATCTTTGTTTGAAACTACCATTTCGAGTTTTGCTAAAGGAACTGATTTGATTCCAGTAGAACCAATACGAGAACCTTTTGATTCATCGTAAATATTACTATCCTCTAAATTTCGTTTATCAATAATGTATGTTCCAACCGCACTAAGATTAGTTTTGATTACAGTGAAATTTCTTCTCTTAATTACAGCCTCTATCTTTTTCACAAATAAATTGCAAAATTAGGGTTATTTATGAGAAGAGCTAATTTTCAAAGCAAAAATATGGTTTTTTATATTCTAAAAGCCAAATTTTGATTTCCAGCCATTTTTTTCTTTTGGTGGATTCAATGAAAGATTATCAAGCATTTCATACGTGATGGTAAATCCATGTCCAACCAAAGTTGCATCTTTGGTATAATTCTCTTTGTTAGGCACAAATTGATCAGCTAAATCTTTAATTTTTTTTGTTTTTAGATCAAACAATCTAATTTTTTTGCCATTTTCTAAATGGATTTTTGCATCACCACTTATACCTTGAATTGAAAAGTTTTCAAAGAATCGGATTATTCCTCCTTGTTTTAATTCAATTACAGAATCAAATGTGAATTTACTTCCATAAAACAAAATTTCACGAGCTGAAATTCTCACATCATCTTCAATGTTTAGAACTATTACTGTATCAGCATCAACTGTAACTGTATCTACAAGATTCTCAGCAATTACTTTACCATTAGGAGCTGAAATTTGTGTTCTATGTTCTTGAATTTGATAAATACCTACTTTTCCATCAGGATCTTCAACTCTGAATTTTCGTCCATAGACATTTCCAACAACAGCATTTCCATTATCAACAATTATTCTAGCACCGTTTTCAATTTTATATTTATTTTCTAATGGATTTACAAACTTAAAATCACCTGAAGTAAGATGTATGTTTGATTGATACTCTTTTGTCCATGATGGACTAGTAATACTACCTTGCATTACAATTGGACCATCATAAGTTAAACTTCCTGCCATAAAATTTCCTTTAATTGATAATGCACCATTTGCCTTTCTTTCTAATTCAATTTCACCAAGTGTTTTTGATCCAAATAATCTCGATGCAACAGAATTTGTTTTGTTTAACGTTGATGCCCATTCTTGTGCAGATTTCATTTCTTTTGATAATTCTTGACCTAAAATCTGATTTTTTCTTCTTACATCTTCTTCTGTTTCATCAGAGTAAACTCTTGAATTTTTTCTCTTTTCAATATCTGTTTCAGGATATTTTTTACCGATTTTGAGATCTTCATAGGCTTGTTTAATTTTAATAAATTGCTCATTTTCTCCACCACGATCTGAATGGAATTGAAGTGCTAATCGTCTAAATCCATCTCTAATTTCTTTTTCAGTGGAGCCTTCTAAAATTCCTAAAATATCAAAATTATTTTCAACCATACCTTACACTAACTTGAATAATTTTTCTAATTGCTATACTTGTAAGTTTTCACACATAAAATTAACGACATAGATTAATTTTCTAGTTTAGAAAAGCCAGATAATTGTCTGAACTAAAGCGACACATGAGTCTTTTTCATCTTACGATGTACGGTGTAGGATTGATTTTAGGCGCAGGAATCTATGTCTTAATTGGAGAAGCTGCAGGATTTGCTGGAAATTCAATGTGGATTTCTTTTTTGTTGGGTTCAATAGTTGCAATTTTTGCAGGATTAAGTTATGCAGAATTAACTGCCTTGTATCCAAAAGCAGCAGCTGAATACACATTTGTAAAAAATGCTTTTAAAAATAATTTTTTTGGGTTCATTATTGGATGGTTAACTGCAATTACATCAATGATTGTTGCAGCAACTGTATCTTTGGGATTTGGGGGTTACTTTACTCAATTTATAGAATTACCAATTACTTTTGTAGCAATTTTATTAATTGGAATTTTATCAATAGTAAATTTTATTGGAATTAAAGAATCAACTTGGGCAAATACAATTTTTGCATTAATTACAGCAGCTGGATTAATTTTAATTATAATTTTAGGATTAACTACAGAACCATCTAAACCAATTGATTATTTTGAGATGCCAAATGGATCTACAGGAATTATTCTAGCGTTTGTATTGATTTTCTTTGCATTTATTGGATTTGAAGATATGGCAAATGTTGCTGAAGAAGTAAAAAGACCTCACAAAACAATTCCAAGAGCTATAATTTTGTCTGTAGTAATTACTGGAGTAATCTATATTCTAGTATCATTATCAGTTGTTCGAGTTTTAAATTGGGAAGAATTGAGTTTGTCTTCAGCACCACTTGCTGATGTAGCTAAGAATGTTTTAGGAACAAATGGAAGTATTACACTATCACTAATTGCATTATTTGCTACGGCAAGTACTGTTTTGATTACATTAGTTGCAGGTGCACGAATTTTGTATGGAATGGCAAAAAGTAACTCATTGCCATTATTTTTGAGTAAGATTCACTCAAAGACTAAAACACCATGGATAGCTGTAATTGGAATTTTAATTGCCTCAGTAGGGTTTGCTTTTGTTGGAGACATAGTAGTTGTTGCAAACATTACAGTTTTTGCAGTAGTCATAACATTTGCAGTGATTAATTTGGCAGTTATTGTACTTCGTTATACTGAACCAGAATTAGAAAGACCTTTCAGAGTTCCAGTTAACATTAGAAAATTTCCAATTTTACCATTATTTGGATTTGCAACTACCGTATACATGGCATTACAGTTTGAAATTGAAGTGGTTCTAGTAGGTTTTGCAATAATTGGTATTGGTGCAATATTTTATCTTATTTTGAAAAAAAGAAATCAAATTACAAATTCTGATCTTTCTTAGATTTTATAATGGCAATTAATGCAATTGTTATTCCAATAATACCTACTCCAATTCCAACATAACCAACATCTATTGGTTGATTAGTTTTGTTTTGATTTACAGAGTCTTTTAGCTCACTTACATCTTCAATTAATGCAGTATGTCCATCAATCATTTGTTGAACTGTGATATCTGATGGTTCAGGAAATTCAATGTAAGAGCGTTCTGCAACTTTTGGTGGATGCATTGATAAACTAATTGGTGTATCGTTAATTGTTCCCAACATATTTGCTTGATAGAATCCAGAAACTGTTGGATTAACAAAAGCATAGTATTTTCCAGGAATATCATGATCTGGTACAAGTGGAAGTGTTATGCTTTCATCCTTGTAAATTAACTGCATTTTTACAGTTTTTTTTAATCCTTCAATTCCATTTTGAAATTCTTGAGATTCTGCACATTTGATTGGTTCTGAAATTTTAGGACATGGAATTAATGGACTAACATAGAATTCAATTCCATTAGTCTCTCCAGAAACAACTGGTTCATTCATCCACCCAATCTCTACTCTATATTCTCCAACTGCGTCAACTGTATGACCATATGCAATACTAACTGAACCTGGAATAATTAACAACAACAAAAACATTACAAGTTTCATACTAAAAAATTATAATCTTATTTTAAAAATGTTCTAATAATTTTCTAATGATGAGTTTTGATATTTGTACCAGTTATGCATCTGCATACATTGAAACTTCCCAGGTTGTAGGAGTTTGAGCAAATGCAGTATATTCATTATATTTTAATTCTGAATATTTTTCAATGAAATCTTTTGTGAAAACATCTTCTAAGAATTTTGAATCGCTAGACAAAGAATCCAATGCACCTTTTAGTGATACTGGTAGTGAGCCGATTTTGTATTCACGTTTCTTTTCTGTAGAAAGTTTGTATACATTCTCTTCAATAGGATCTCCTGGCTCAATTTTGTTTTTGATTCCATCTAATCCTGCTAGTAACAATGCTGCTTCTAAAAGATAGATATTTGCAGTAGGATCAGGTACACGATATTCCATTCTTTTACTTTTTTCTTGATTTCGATTATACATTGGAACTCTCACTGCAGCAGATCTGTTTCCTAATCCCCAACAAACATTGACTGGTGCTTCAAATCCAGGAACAAGACGTTTGTAAGAATTTGTAGTTGGATTGGATATTGCACATAATGCAGATGCGTGACTCAAAATTCCACCAATATAGTATCTTCCAGTTTGACTTAACTGAGCTAGATTATCATTTTCATCATACATTGCATTTGAATTTCCATTCCACAAACTTTGATGAGTATGCATAGCTGATGCATTATCTCCAAAAATTGGTTTTGGCATAAAAGTTGCTACTTTATTTTTTCGTTTAGCTTTTACTTTAACTAAATTTTTTACAGCGATTATGTTATCTGCCATTACAATCATTTCATCATAAACTAAATTAATTTCACATTGACCAGAAGTTGCTACTTCATGATGTTCAGCTTCAATCTTTATTCCAAAATAATTATACAAATCATCACAAATATCTTTTCTAAATCCATCAAGTGTATCTTTAGGCTGTGATGGATAATATCCTTCTTTGATATCAATTGCAGTGCTTACGTTTCCTTTAGACCATGGAGATTCTTTTGATTCAATAGAATAACCTGAGCCTGCACCAGAATGTGTTGCAGCATATGGTGATGGATAAACATTGATTGCATCAAAAACAAAGAATTCTATTTCGGGTCCCCAATTAGTATGAGAAAATCCAAAATATTTTAATTTCTCTGATGCTTTGTGTGCAATTCCTCTAGAGTCTCGATTATATCGTGATTCTTTATTTGTACTTCCATCATACAGATCACAAAAAATTCTTGCATTCTTTCTATTACCTGGATCATAATCAGGTGGAAGAATTTTAAATGAATTAGGATCAGGCATTAAAATCATATCAGAGTTATTTACAGATTTAAATCCAACAATCGAACTTGCATCCAATTTTTCAAGGCCATTTACAAAACTATCTTTATCAATTGCATAACTTGGCATTCCAACATTATGTAGTTCTCCAAAAATATCTACAAACCAAAAGTCAATGAAAGAGATATTTTCATCTTGAATTGTTTGTAGTACTTGATCTGCGTTCAATTATTGTTTTTAGAGAATTAGTTTACTAATGTTATTTAGTAAGATAGAATTGTCAAGATGGTCAGGTAAATTCTAAGATTTTGACTAGTTTTAATGAGATGACGTTATCGTTTTCATCTCATCATCAAAGAAGAATTTTTCTGAAAATGCAGGAGTCAAATCATCTAACCAAATTGCATTTTCATCATATTTTGCAAAAAATGGAACATCCACCCAATCAGGATTTCTGCCTTGCAAGAATCTTAAAACGATCATTTTTTGATCATTAATTGTTGTAGTTCCAATCACGTGTACTTTACCTGGGGTTGCTGACATACTAGGACCACGAACAGTTCTTGCTAATCCACTTACTGAGGAATATGCCTTTTTGAAAATTTCTTGAGCTTTAATCAAAGAGATTCCAAAATAGTGCTGTGCTCCCGTATCTCTTACTACAAACATGTAATATGGAATACAACCCAATTGAACCTGTTTTGTCCACATTTTTGCCCACATTTCTGAATCATCATTAATGTGTGCCAATATTGGGGATTGAGTTCTAATTTGTGCTCCAGTCGCTCTTACTTTTTTGATTGCATCTTTTACAGCATCAGTTGATAATTCTGTTAGATGATTAAAGTGGGCCATAAATGCAAGATGAATTCCATTATCAGTAATTTTTTTGAAAACATCTAACATTTCTTGAGAATCAGAATCAGTCAAAAATTTGTATGGCCAATATGATAATGCTTTTGTTCCAATTCTGATTGTTTTAAGATTAGGAAGTTTTGCATCAATTAATGCATCAACGTATTTTGAAAACATTTTAGCTTTCATTATCATCGGATCACCGCCAGTGAATAATACATCACTAATTTCTGGATGTTCTCTTACATATTGAACAAGTTGTTGTCCTTCTTGCATTGCAAATTTCATTTCATCCATTCCAACAAATTGTGGCCATCTAAAACAAAAACTACAATATGCATGGCATGTTTGACTTTGACTTGGGAAAAACAGACATGTTTCTTTGTATTTGTGTTGCATACCATACAATTTGGTTCCATCATTAAGAGTTGGAACATTTAATTCCATTTGTCCAGCTGGATGTGGATTCAATTGTAATCTAATTTCATTTGCAATATTTGCAATTTCTTTTTTATCAGCATTATTTTTTAAAGCAGTTTCCATTTTTTTGTAATGTTCTTGACTAAGCATTCCTTTTTGTGGAAAAGTTAAAACAAACATTGAATCGTTTGGAATGTTGTTCCAATCAATTAATTGTTCAACAACATAGTTGTTAGTTTTAAAAGGTAAAACATTTCCTACAACTTCCATTTCAAATTGAGTTTCTTCAGAAAGTCTTTGAATTTGTGGTAGTTCTCTAAAATTTGCTAAAGTAATTGATTTTAAAGATGGAGAATCATCCCAAACTGATTCTTGATAGGTCATTTAGTAAATAGTCCATTTACTATTGTTAAAGGTTGCAAGTATTTTACGCACAAAATTTCATAATGAATTGATAAAAATTTCAATAAATAATGACAATATGCCTTAACGTTTGTATTCAAGAAGATGAATTTGAGTAGAATGGTGATTATTAGTGGCTGAAGGAGACTTGACACAAATTCCAGTTGGACAGTTTGAAACAGTTTCACAGCTTTTAGCATCAAATGAATCAATTCAAATTGCATTTTCTATAATGATTTTAGGAATTATTGGAATAGCAATTGGTTATAGGAAATTTTCATTTTGGGTAGGTTCACAGAAATTCTATTATCAAAAACCACATTTAGCAAGATTTGCACGCAGAGCAATTCTACCAGTTTTAGGAATTGTGTTAATTACATTAATCAATGTTCACATACAAAATGGTATTTTGTTAGGTGAGGACTTGACTATAGAGGGGGATGAAGATATTTCACCTCAAGAAATATTTGCAAAGATTCTCAACACATTCAATATTTTGGTAATCGGTTATACAATTTCGCATCTTATCCCAATTGGTCTTAACAAACGTGAAAAAACAGAATTAGAAAAACAGGATTTTGATGCCTGGTTTGAAATGAGAGGATATGTTGATGATAATGATGAATTGTTCCATAAATTGTACAAGTGGGTTCCACCAAAAGTCATTCCAGAAGATATTCCAGAGGAGGAATTCAAAGAGATGTTAAAAACAGAAGAAGGCATGTTAGATTTGGAACGATTCCGAACATCAAAAGGAAATGCAATTGGCGGATATGAAAAATTAGTTGATAAACCATTTGAAGAATGGAAAAAATCTGAGCGTTTGAAATATGAAAAATATTATCAAAATTGTATTACTGGTAACAATCAATCTGGAAGAAAGTTAAAACCAGGTGCAAAACCTGATGAAATATTTCCTATTGATGTATGGAGAGAAGAAAAAAGAACAAATGGCTTTGAGCCACTAATTCCAAGTTCTCGTCCTCCAGGATATGCAAAAAAGAAAAGAGAGGGAATTCCAAAATCTGCAAGACAGGTTCTTCCAGTTGGAATTTTTGTTGCAACAATTTTAGGAGTTGTTGCTTGGTGGGGTGTTGATCTGATTGTACTTGCTACAGCTACAGGTGGAATGGCAATTGGTATAGGATTAGCATTACAAGAGACAATGCAGAATTATTTTGCATATATTCTCATAAGAAAAGATAAGATATTTGTCGAAGGTGAGCGTGTAAAACTAGATACAGGATATAATGGCTATGTACACAAAATTACGCCTAGAGTTACCTATATTCGAGATGCATTAAATGAATCAGTTGCAATAATTCCAACAAGACAATTAGTTAATGCACAGGTGATTAATTATACACAGGGAATAAAGATGGTACCTGCAATTGTAGATGTGGGAGTTTCTTATCTTAATGATCCTAAACAAGTTTCAGCTATTCTTGTAAAAGTTGGGAAACGTGCAATGAATGAAGTGGTTGATGGTAGAGGTAGACATCTCATTACACAAATTCGATGTCCATACTTGAAACATAATCAACCAAGTTGTGGTTGTGATAAAGATATTCATGTTGATATCAATCAGCCAGTTGTGAGATTTAACCAATTCAATGATTCTGCATTAGATTTTTCATTATGGGTTTATGTTAGAGATTATGGTGCACAATTCAAAACTAAAACAGACATGAGGATAATCATGTATGAAGAGTTCAAGAAATATGATATTAGAATTCCATGGCCAATTAGAACAGTATACCAAGGAGATGAAAAACGTGAACAAGAAGAGATCGATAAACTGGAGGATCAGAGAAATACAGTTATTGATAAATACGGTATAGGGGATCTTGGCCGCGGTAGTGGCGAGGATGAATAATCTTCTCAAAACTTAAGAATCCCATTAATTCACATTGCTTGTTGAGTAAATTATCAGTAATTGCAGGAAAATCTTCTGAAGATATAGCAAGAAAACTATCTAGAAAAATAAAAGCAAATTTTGTAAAATCACAAGTTAGAATTTTTGCTGATGGAGAAAGTAAAATAACACTTTCAGGAAATATATCAAAAAAAAAATCTATTGTTGTACAATCAATTTACCCTCCAGTTGATACAAATCTAATTCAAACATTATCACTTATTTCAAAAGCTAAAGAAACATCGTCTGAAGTAATTGCTGTAATTCCATATATGGGATATGCAAGACAAGATAGAGAATTTTTACCAGGGGAAATTGTAACTATGAAAGTTCTTGGAAAATTGTTCAAAGGAGCTGGTGCATCAAAAATTATTGCTGTTGATATTCATAGTTTGATTGGATTCAAACATTTTTCCATCAAAACAAAGAATGTTTCTGCAATTCCTGAACTTGTCCGATATTTCAAGAAATTGAGCCTGAGAAATCCTCTTGTTGTATCACCAGACCAAGGAGGAAAAGAAAGAGCAAAAGAGTTTGCAAAAGAATTAGGCTCAGAATACATTGCATTAGAGAAAAAAAGAGATAGAAAAACAGGAAAAGTTCAGATTAAAACAAAGAATCTAGATGAAGTTGCAAATAGAGATTTGATTTTAGTTGATGATATGATTAGTACTGGAGGAAGCATTGTAAAAGCCACTCAATTTCTCAAGAAACAAAAATGTAAAAAAGTGTATGTTGCATGTACACATGCATTATTGATGAATGATGCAGAAAAGAAAATTAAGAAAGCTGGAGTAACAAAAATTGTTAGTGTAAATACAATTCCTGGAAAAACATCACTAGTTGATGTTTCAAATACGATTGCAAAGGCAATAGTGTAATGCCAGAAAGTTTTTTTGTTTTATTCAAAGAAAATTTAGAACTTGCTACAGATGAAGTTGTTGCAATAGCAAAAATGTACGATAGATTTTCTAAAGTGAAAATAATTTCAAATTTAGTAATTATTCAATCAAAAACAAATTGGAGTGAGATATCAAATCGAGCATCATTTGTTAAAATATCAGGACAAATATTAAGAAAAATGTCTGGGTTATTTTTAGATGAAAGTAATTTTGAAATTCTTAAAAATGCAAAAACATTTGTTTGTAGAATAATCAATTTGTCATCAAACCAATTCAATGTTCCTGAATTAGAAAATTCAATGGGAGATATGATATCAAAATTTTCTCATGCAAAAGTAAAGATGGAAAATCCAGATATTACAGTATATCTCATTTTTACTAACAAAGAAAATTTCTTTGGGTTCTCAAAGATGACAAAACAAAGAGTCAGGCCAAAAAAGACAAAGACGTATCCTAATGAATTAGATTGGAAATTAACTAGAGCTATGATAAATTTGATTGGTCTAAAACCAGGAGAAACAGTATGTGATCCATTTTGTGGTACAGGAACTACACTTTTGGAGGCTGAATCCATGGGTATTCATGCAATTGGGATGGATTTTGATGAGAAAATGTTCAATATTGCAAAAGAGAATCTCAAAGAAAATAAATTCAAATCTGAAATTTTTAATACTGATTTTAAAGAAATGTTAAAAATTCCTGAAAAATATGATGGAATTGTTACTGATTTACCATATGGACTTAATTCTAAAACTAGTGAAAAACCTGAAGAGATTCTAAAAAGATTCATTTCAGTTCTTCCTAAACGAAAAAAAATTGCAATAATGTACAAAAAAGAATTAGGAGATAATCTAAAACTAAAAGGATTGAAAAAATATCAAATCTATAGGCATAAAAGCTTGACTAGGACAATTTTGATTAAATGAAACTTGTATTTTTAGGAACATCAGCTGCACAGCCTACTGAAAGAAGAGGATTGTCATGCATTTGTTTGGAAAGGGATGGGGAAATTCTAATGTTTGATGCAGGTGAATCTGCACAAATTTCCTATATGAAATCAGGTTTAGGTTGGAATAAAAAAATGAAAATTTTTGTTACACATCTTCATGGAGATCATTGTGTAGGAATTTTAGGATTGTTACAAACAATGTCTATGCAAAATAGAACTGAAACTTTAGAAATCTATGGTCCTAGTGGTATTGAGGAATTTATTGCAGCTAACATCAAAGTGTTAAACTTTGGATTATCATTTCCAGTTTTGATTAATGTAATTAATGAAGAAAAAATAATTGATAATGAAAAGTTTACAATACATACCTGCAAAGCTAATCACTCAATTACTGCATTTTCTTATCTAATTGAAGAAAAAGATAAGCCAGGAAGATTCAATGTTGAAAAAGCAAAAGAATTAGGCATACCTGAAGGTGAATTATGGAATAAATTACAAAATGGAAATGAAATCAATCATAATGAAAAAATAATAAAACCTGAACAAGTATTAGGAGAAAAACGTCCAGGTAAAAAAATCGGTATTTCAGGTGATACAATGCCAACTGAGAAATTGGAGAAATTTTTTGATGAATGTGATTATCTAGTATTTGATTCTACATTTCTAGATGAAGAAAAACAAAGAGCACAAGATACTTGTCATTCTACTGCAAAGCAAGCTGCAACATTGGCTAAAAATGCTAAAGTAAAAAATTTAATTTTGACACATTTTTCAGCAAGATACAAAGATGAAATAGGACATTTGAATGAGGCAAAAGAAATTCATGATTCAGTGATTACTGCAAGAGATCTATTAGAAATAGAAATCAAATGATGTTTGAATCAATTAAAGAAGAAATTAAAGATTTTAAAAAAATTGTTTTTGTAACAGGTGCTGGAATTTCTCAAGAAAGTGGGATTCCTACATTTAGAGGTAAAGATGGATTATGGAGAAATTATGATGCCATGAAGTTAGCTACAATTGATGCATTTTATGAAGATCCAAAATTAGTTTGGGAATGGTACAATGAAAGAAGAAGCAATATTTTTTCAGCTAGTCCTAATCAAGGTCACATAGCCATCGCAGAACTTGAAAAATATACAGATGTCACAATATTGACTCAAAATATTGATGGTCTGCATCAAAAAGCCGGTAGTTCACATGTATTGGAATTGCATGGGAGCATAATGAAGATAAAGTGTACAGTTTGTGAGTTTCATGATGAAATAATGACTGAATTTTCTGAAATCCCTCCATTATGTAAATGTGGGAATATACTAAGACCAGATGTAGTTTGGTTTGGAGAGTCATTACCACAAGATGTTTGGAAAAATGCAATGATTCTTGCAAGTCAATGTGATTTAATGATAATTGCTGGAACATCACTTGTTGTATCTCCTGCAAATACATTACCAATCTATGCTAAACAAAATAATGCTGTATTAATTGAAATTAATCCTGAAAAAACTGAAATGTCATCAGAAATGGATTTGATATTAAGAAATACAAGTGCAAATGTATTACCTGAATTTGTATCACTGTTTAAAGAAAATTAAATCATGATTGAGAAAATATACCACTGATTTTTGAATCAGTGGAATCTCCTGGATTAAATACTGATGAGTTTATAGTTCCATAATCTTCATGTTCTACAATCATATCTACATAATATGGTTGACCAGAAATATCATTTAGATTGGTTTCAAACATTGATGTAAAAAATATTCCAGAGAAAATTTCTTTTTGATCAGTTCTAATAATTACATTAACGCTATTTGTTTTTCCACTTGAATCAGAATATTGAAGAACAATATCATCATTTGATGCTTGAGTTGTAGATAGTGATAGTGTTTCATGAATAATTGGTAATTGATTCTCTACAGTACTTTGAGTTGTAATGTCTTCAGTAATTATATTATTGGTTGAATCTGTTAATTCTTCAACGTTTGGATTATCAGAAAAAATATTTTTTATCGATTCAATTGGATTAAAGTCAGAAAATTTTTCATCAATTTTTTGTTTTGATGATTCTTTAACATCAGAGATTTCATCACTAATCTTGTCTCCTGCCTCGCTTATTTCATTAGTTATTGCATCGCCTGTTTTGTCCACAATTTTATCAATAGAGTCATCAATTCTTTTTTCTACAGAGTCTGTTGCTTTTGCTCCAAAATTAGATATGTCTTCTTTTAGAGAATCAACTACATTTGCAGAAGTTGATGGAAATAAGGTATCAATTTCATTTGAGAAGATCATGCCTCCTAAGATGAGAATACCTGCAATTATGCCTAATTTTATGAACATTAGATAATAATTCTAAAAAATGAATTTTAGATTCGAACTAAAAAAAATAGTCAATAAAGAGTGAATTTTCTTAGCTAATCAAAAATTATCCAATCAATAATTCCATCAATATTTGATGATGTTAATACTACTTTGATAGGACCTAGTGGGGATTCTTCAGCCTCTTCACAAATTGCTATCTTTTCGACAAATGCTGCTTGTTTGTTTAGATAAAACCAAGTGGAATCATTTTTCAAATTTTGTTCTAGACTTCGTCTATAACTTTTCTGAGATTTGTTTAATTGAATTGTTTCATAAATTTTTTCAAAAGAATTCAAATCTTTAGATATTGCACTAATTGAATAATTTTCATTTTTTATTTTTGAATTTGGAAAAACATTAGATATTGCTTGTTTAATTTTTTCAGGATCTTCTGAAGAATTAACTGAACAAAACATTTCTATTTTACAACTAATGCTTGGTATTTTCATTCTATCCAACTTTGTATTATTTTAAATGCTGAATCAATCAATTCATCTTTTGATAAACCAATGTTAGATATTGCATAATCAGATAATGCAATTGAGTTACTAATACCAACACCTAGTTCTCTGTTATCTCTTTCCTCAAAATGAGCTATTGTTTGAGGATCATCTGATCTTCCTCTTTTTTGAAGAAAATCAAATCTTGTATCAGTTGATGCATGAATTGCTAATAATTTTACAATACCAAATTTTCTAAGTACTTGAATTTCATTGTTTGATCTCACTCCATCAATTAAAATTACATTTGCATTTGATAATTCTATTTGTGATTTCACTAATTCTGCAATTGCACCAGGACCATTTTTTTCTCTAAGTTCAAGCATTAATTTTCCAAGATTTTCTCTAGTTGATTCTAAATTTCTTTTTTTTGCTTCTTCTCTAACTGCATTTCCCATATTGATAATATCATATCCTTTTGATTTTAGTCCGTCAGCTATAGTTGATTTTCCTGCACCAGGCATTCCAGTCAAACATACAATTAGTTTTGTCAATAATTATTAAAAAAAAGGCTCGTCTATGAAGTTACCGGAAATTATTATAAAGATATGCCAAAAAATGTTGTAATGCGAACATTTGTTTCAATTGAGATTTCAGATGAAAATGTAATTAATTCCATTGAAAAATTTCAGAAAGAAATTTGCATTGATGCAAAAGCTATAGAATCAAGAAATTTACATTTTACGTTACAATTTTTAGGTGAAATTTCTGAAAATATTCTGCAGAAAGTAAAACAGGCACTATCAACTATAGAATTTTCAAGTTTTAATGTCAATTTGATAGGAATTGGAGCATTTCCTAAACCTAAATTCCCTAGAGTAATTTGGGTTGGAACTGATAGTAATGGAGGAAATTTACTCATAGAATTATCACAAAAAGTCAATAAAGTGTTAGAACCATTAGGATTAATTTCAGATAAAGCATTCAAACCTCATATCACAGTATTTAGAATTAAAAAGAAGGTTGGAGATATGACAAAAGAATTGGAAAAACAAGGAATGGTAGATTTTGGAATACAGAAAATTTCTAGCATAAAGTTAAAAAAAAGTGAACTAACACCTAATGGACCAATTTATTCAGATTTAGTGGAGGTTATGGCTACATGAAACAAGTAATTTCTAAAATTGGGAAATCAGTTGTACCAACAAAAACTGTTGAAAAATCAAAAAACAGTATTGCAGAGATAGCTTACAATTTAGTTGAAAATGAAATAAAAAAATATTCTGAAGTATTAGGATTAGAGTTTGGAGGTTCTTTTGCAAAGGGAACATGGTTATCAAAAAATGCAGATGTGGATATTTTTGTCAAGTTTAAAAAAACAACATCAGAAGAAAAATTTGAAAAGATTTCAAAAAAAATTGGTTTTGATTCATTAAAAAAATATTCTCCATACGTAAGATACTCTGAACACCCATATGTTGAGGCTAAAATCAAAGATACTAAAATCAATGTTGTACCATTTTATGATGTAAAACTAGGTGAATGGAAAAGTGCAGCAGATAGATCTCCATTTCATACAAAGCTCATGGAAAAATCATTAACTTCTAAAATGAGAAATGAAGTTAGAATTCTTAAAACATTTTTACAATCAAATGGAATTTATGGTGCAGAAATTGCTAAACAGGGATTTAGTGGTTATGTTTCTGAAGTTTTAATTTTAAATTTTAAAAGTTTTGAAAATACAATTAAATCAATTTCAGAAATTAAAGAAAACCAAATAATTGGAAAAACTACAAAAAAGTTTGATACATCAATAGTAATTATTGATCCAATTGACAGTAACAGGAATTTAGCTGCTGCAATTTCAGATGAAAATATTGGAAAGTTTGTTTTAGTTTCAAGAGCATTTAAAGAAAAACCTAGATTAACATTATTTCAAAGTAAAAAATCTAAAATTTCAAAAAAATATTGGAATAATTTGTTAGTGATAAAATTTGATTTCAAACCTAGAAGTCCTGATGTGATATGGGGACAGATTAAGAGGGCAACTACATCACTATCTACACAATTAGAACTTGGTGGGTTTACAGTACTAAGAAGTAATGCTCATTCTGATCAAATTAAAGAAGCATATCTCTTGTTTTTCTTAGAATCTACAAAGATTTCTGATACATACACAAAAAATGGACCAGAATTTTTCAGAGAAAGTAGTTCAAAAGGTTTCATTTCTAAAAATCTTAAAAATACAGAACTGATGTGGATTGAAACTAGTGGAAAAATAATTTCGCTTGAAAAAAGAAAACATACAGAAGCTGTTAAATTTATCACAGAATTTTTGAAAAAGAATCTTCAAACAGGCATGCCAAAAGGTCTGATTGGTGATTTTAAGCGAGGATTCAGAGTTTCGATAGGAACTAAAAATTTGAGCAAATCAATTAAAGAGGAAGTAGGCGAGTTGATTTCAACTGATGGAACACTCCTTTATTTCAATTAAGAAATTTTTAGAAGAACCATATTCACTAATTCTTGGATATCCAAAAGCTACTAGTCGTCAAATAAAATCAAGAATTAATGAATTGGAAAAATTAAAAATCAAATCAATTTCATTAACAGGTCCAACTACACTTGGAAAATTAGCTATTTTGGGAAAAGGATATGTCGGAGTAGTTGTTTTAGCAAAAAAAAATAACAAACAAGTTGCATTAAAAATCAGGAGAACAGATTCACAAAGAAAAGATATGAAAAATGAATCAGTCTTGTTAAAACTAGTTAATTCTGTAAATGTTGGACCAAAAATGATCGATGTTAGTAAAAATTTTCTAGTAATGGAATATCTTGATGGTGAAAAAATTAGTGATTGGATAAATTCACTTACAGGTGTAGGTAGTGCAAAAAAATTAAAATCTACAATTAAAAAAGTTCTTGAGGATTGTTTTAGATTAGATCAGATTAATTTTGATCATGGTGAATTAAGTAATGTTTCAAAACATGTTATTGTAGGAAAAACAAAATCTACACTAATAGACTTTGAGAGTTCAAGCACTAATAGAAGACCATCAAATGTAACATCAATTACTCAAGCATTTTTTATCGGTTCAGGAATTGCTAGAAAAACACAAAAAGTTTACAAAAACTCTCCTAAAGAAAAAATTATTGAGGCACTAAAACAGTACAAAGAAGAAAAATCAAGAGTAAATTTTGATCAGTTGTTAAAAATTCTAAAATTATGATAATTACGAAGGTGATACTAATGGGACCGGCAGGATTTGAACCTGCGACCACTAGTCCCCCAGACTAGTATCATACCAAGCTAGACGACGATCCCGTAGTAGATGAGGCACAAAATGAAATTATTAAATCGTCGTATTAATTAGAATAATTATGAAAATCTGTAACATCTGTCACAAAATTTCTGGAACTGGACAAAATCATATTGATTGTGTACAAAAAAGAAATATTGAATCTGAAGATGCAGAATTTAAAAACAACATTGCAGAAAAACTAAATCTCTCAAATGACAATCAAGAATTGGGAGTTGAGGTTAGAGCACTTTTAGAACATATGAGTAAAGAAAAAGATTCAGACGAATAATTATCGTTCTTGAGTTGTAGGTCTAATTAGAATTTCATTTACATTAACATAATCTGGTGAATCAACTGCATAGTGTATTGCATTTGCAATATCTTCTGCTTGTAATGCTTGCATCTTTTTTGTGTTCTCTACAAATCCTTTTAGTGATTCATCAGTAATTGTATTGTTAAGTTCTGTATCTACTACACCTGGTTCAATACTTGTAATTCTAATATTTGAGCGAACACTAAACTCTTGACGTAATCCTTCACTAAATGCTGCAACTGCATGTTTTGTTGCACAATAAACACTACCTGCAGGAAATACAATTCGTCCTGCAACTGAGGACAAATTAACAATGTGACCTGATTTTTTCTCTTTCATGTGAGTAATTACAGAACCTGCCATATACAAAACTCCTTTAATGTTAACATCAACCATTCTGTCCCATTCATCTACTTTGAGGCTCTTAAAGAAACTCAGAGGCATTAGACCTGCATTATTTACTAAAATATCAATAGAATTCCATTTCTCTAAAACTGCCTTTGCAAAATTATCACATTCTTCTCTTTTAGTTACATCTAATTTTTGAAAATAAACTTCACCGCCATTATCAGTGATTTGTTTTGCCAATTCTTCTAATTTATCAACACGTCTTGCACCAATTGCAATTTTAGCTCCTGCCTTTGATAGTTTGAGTGCAGTAGCATATCCAATACCACTACTTGCTCCAGTAATTATTGCAACTTTACCTTGAATCATTTAATTAAATTCAAGTTTATCATCGTAAAAACGTTTAGACCAAAAAAGAACTAGAAAAATTCTATCACCTTTATTAAATGAAAAATGGTTAATCATTTTGTGGAGTCAGAAAAATGTGCATATTGTGGAGATTTGACAGATATGCCTTTTCATTGTAATTATTGTAAAGATCCTTTTTGTGCAGAACATAGACTACCTGAAGAACACAGATGTGTCAAACTAACACAAATTAGAGCAAAAAGATTTGGTGAGAAAAAAGTAATCAGAGATGGTGGACGAGACAAACCAAATATTTTCAAAAGACTATTCAAAAGATTCTAGTACGGACTTTTTTCAGGTGAAATTTTTGCACGTCTTCCCTGATAGATTAGTGCAATGGCTAGTGCAAACATTACCATTGCAGTCATTGGAAAATTTTGTGGTGCTGGAAGAATAAACCAATAGTATACTCCAAATCCAATTGACACTATAGCTTGAGTCCAGAGTTTAATCCACTTTGGTGCTCGAATAAGTCTACTAATGGCCTCTACGATAAAAATTCCAATTACAGGATAAATTGTATAAAACAGAAAATCAATTACATCAACGCCTGTATGAGACATGATTAATGAGAATAACAGGTATAATTTCTACTTAATCTTCTAGGTGGACCTTTGTTGCGACATTTTTAGCAATTAGTGCTTGGGCATTCTCATAGGGTATGGTTGCAATGTCTTCAGTTTTGAATGGACCATATTTTTCAAAATCAGCTCCTACAATTTCATCTACTTCATTTAAAAATCGAATTACAACTTTTTTGGTTTTATGATTCTGAGCAAGAGATTCTAGAAATTTTGATTTTCCATTAAGTGTGGCTGATAAAATCATCTCTGTTCTTTCTTGTTGGTCTTCTTGGGAATCTAGTATGAATTTCTCCTCATCTAAGAGAAATCCAATATCATAATCTTCTTCTCTTGAAATTTTATCCAATCTTATGTTAATGAGTAATGATGTTAATTCAGTTGCCATCTCAATCATAGTATCTTTGATTTTGCTTTCAATACCATCAAATTCTTGTTTTTTTAGATTTCCTATGAAATCAGACAGGGTTCTGTAATAATTTGGAGTAAGTTCTAAAAGATTTTCATCTTCAGTTTCTAGCAATACTGTATGGTGTAGTGAGTTGATATTGATTTGATTTTCTTCTGACATGACTTACCTAATCCTTAAATGATGGATGTATTTGTGTTTGATTGAAGTACAAAAATTGCCCTATAAAGTAAGCCACGGTAAAGCAATGCAAGTTACATACTCAACAGATGAAGTTTTCTCCAGAATTAAACATGAAGGAATTCAGTTTATTGATTTACAATTTACAGGTCTTACTGGTCATTTTCATCATACTACAATTTCTGCTGATACATTTACGCCAGATCAAATGAGAGATGGATTACCAAAATTAGATGGTTCATCAATTATTGGGTTTACTAGTATTCAAGATTCAGATTTACTCTTAAAACCAGATCCAAACACATTTGCAATTATTCCTTGGTTAACTGAAAACAAAACTGCAAGATTACTCTGTGATGTGTATTGGGGAGGAAACAGAGGAAGACTAGAAAGTGATCCTAGAGGTATTTCTCAAAAAGCAGAAGAATACATCAAAACTCAAGGATTTGATTTTAGTACATGGGGTCCAGAAGTAGAATTTTTTGTCTTTGATAAAGTCCATTGGGACGTACTAACTCCATACAAAGGACAATCATATTCTATTGAATCAAAAGAAGCTCCATGGAGTAATGATGGTGATGGATATCCAATGGGATTACAAGAAGGATACTATCCAAGTACCCCAGCTGATACTTTAACTCCTTACAGAAATGAATGTGTAAATATTCTAAACAAGAATTTTGGAATTTTGTGTGATAACCATCATCACGAAGTTGCAACTGCAGGACAATGTGAGATTGATATCAAATATGATTACATGACAAATGCTGCTGACGCTGCACAATCATACAAGTATGTAATTAGAAACGTTGCACAAAAGTATGGTAAAGTTGCAACAATGATGCCAAAACCAATTGCAATGGATTCAGGTTCAGGAATGCACGTTAATGTTAGTTTGTGGAAAGGTAAAGAAAATCAATTCTTTGATCCAGATGATGAAATTGAATTAAGTCAATTAGGACGATATTTCTGTGGTGGTATTATTAATCACGCAAAAGCATTATCAGCTATTTGTAATCCAACTACAAACTCTTACCATAGATTAGTTCCAGGATACGAGGCTCCAGCATATATTGCATGGAGTTCAGGAAATCGTTCTGCAATAGTTAGAGTTCCAAATCATCTTACAGGTGAGAAATATGCCAATCTTAAAAGATTAGAGTTTAGAGCACCTGATCCATCATCGAATCCATATCTAGTATTTGCAGCAGTAACTGCAGCAGGTCTTGATGGGGTTAAGAAAAAGATGGATCCAGGAGATGAAGTTCGTGATGATATTTTCAAGATGACAAAATCAGATAGAGCTAAAAGAGGAATTGGTGTTTTACCAAGAAATCTCAGTGAAGCATTAGATGAGTTGGAAAGTGATAGAAAATTCCTTAATCCAATTTACACAAATAATGTAATTGACAAAATCATTGAACTAGAAAGACGAGATCAACGTGAGATTGCAATCAGACCTCATCCTCACGAGTTTTACTTGTACTTTGATGTTTAGACTCGTCCTGTAAGTTGAAAGATATAGAATAGTGAAATTCCAATTAAAGCAAATCCTCCTCCAAGAAATATTTCTCTTTTTTTCTCAGATGTAGCTGCTTTGTAAAGTAAGACACCACCTGCAAGACCTACAAACAAAACCAATACTCCAATTACTACACTATCAAAACTGGTGTTTGTGATTAGTGGATGAAAGAATCCTGCAAGTAATGCAAAAAATGCAACTAGATAGATGTACTTGAATCCAGTAAGTAGTCTTGATGAGGTTTTGTTCAATGTTGTTCGTAAATATAGTAATCAAATAAACTTTTTAGAAATAATTTTTTCAAAAATTACTTACATCATTCCGCCCATGTCAGGCATACCACCCATTCCAGGCATTCCACCCATACCGCCCATTCCAGGTGGCATTCCAGGTGGCATTCCTCCTTCACCACCGCCAGGTGGACCTCCACCAGATTTTTGAGTAGCAATAACATCATCGATTCTAAGAATCATACAAGCAGCTTCTGCAGATGCTGATACAATTTGAAGTTTGACTGCAAGTGGTTCAATAATATCACTTGATTTCATATTTGCAATTTTTCCTTTCATTACATCAATTCCAGTCCATTTCTCTCCTTTCTGTTGTTTTGAACGAAGAAGTGTTAGTGTATCAATTGGATCCATTCCAGCATTTTCAGCAAGAGCTAATGGTATTGCCTCTAATGCATCAGCAAATTTCTCAGCAGCTAGTTGTTCTCTACCTTCAAGAGATTTTGCCCAACTTCTTAGTTTTGTTGCAGCATATGTTTCAGGAGCACCGCCACCTGCAACAATTTCTGGTTTTTCCATTACATCTTTTGTAACCATAAGTGAATCATGAACAGAACGCTCAACCTCGTCTACTACTCTTTGTGAGCCTCCACGTAACAATAGTGTGACAGCCTTTGGATGTTTACATCCCTCAACAAATACCCATTTGTCTTCTTCAATTTTTCTTTCCTCAACAATTGCTGCGCTACCAAGATCTTTCTCAAAGAGATCATCCAAGTTTGTAATAATTCTAGCTCCTGTTGCTTTTGCAAGTTTAGTGAGATCACTTTCTTTAATTCTTCGAACTGCAATAATTCCAGCTTTTGCTAGATAGTGTTGAGCCATATCATCTAATCCTTTTTGACACAAAACTACATTTGCACCAGAACCGATTACTTTGTCAACCATAGTTTTTAGCATTCTATTTTCTTCATCTAAAAATGATTTTAGTTGTTGAGGATTTGAAATGTTAATTTTAGCATCAGTTTCTGTTTTACTAATTTCTAATGCAGTGTTAATTAGAGCAATTTTAGCATCAGTTACTTTTTTTGGCATACCACCATGAACAATTTCTTTATCAAGAACAATTCCTTGAATGATTAAAGAATCTTTGACAGAACCGCCTGCTTTCTTTTCTACTTTAATATCATCAATATCAACATTATAATTTTCACCATCTTTTTCAGCAACTGCAAGTACTGATTTTACAACAATTTCTGCTAATTGGTCAGAGTCTTTTCTAACTAGTTTGGTTTGCATGGAAGTTTTTGCAATTTTTGTAAGTGTATTTTTATCATTTGGATTAATTTTTTCTGAAATATCTTCAAGGAATTGTTTTGCCTTTTTACCGGCTTTTCTATAACCATCAACAATGATTGTTGGATGAACATCTTGATCAATTAATGATTCGGCTTGTTCAAGTAAGCTTCCTGCTAAAACAACAACAGAGGTTGTTCCATCTCCTACTTCATTATCTGTAGTTTTAGAAATCTCAACAAGCATTTTTGCTGCTGGATGTTGAACATCAATTTCTTTTAGGATGGTTGCACCATCATTAGTAATAGTAACATCGCCTAGAGAATCTACAAGCATTTTATCCATTCCTCGTGGACCTAGACTGGTATGAACAATTTCTGCTACAATTTTGGCTGCTGCGATATTATTTTTTTGTGCATCACGGCCTTTGGTTTCTGAACCGCCTTCTTTTAGAAGAACAACAGGCATATTTCCTTTTGATGTAGCTTGCATACCCATAAGTGCAAAAACTCTAGATTCCCCTTTTATACCTTCCAGATCAAGATTCTGAAAAATTGAGAAATTATCGGTGTTTTTAAATTGGGAAAATCTTGTTGCAAATTATGGCAAAGTCTCAAAATAAAGAGTCTTACAATAAAATTTTCACAAAATTAAAAGAGCATCACAAATGGTTTGAAAATTCAATTCCGTTAATTGCAAGTGAGAATATTCCTAGTCCTGCAGTCAGAGAGGCAATAATTTCTGATTTTGGAAATCGTTATGCTGAAGGTTGGCCTGGAGAAAGAGTCTATGCTGGTTGTGTCTACATTGATGATGTAGAGTTTGAATGTATGAAATTAGCTAAAAAATTATTCAAAGCAAAATTTGCAGATGTTAGACCAATTTCAGGAGTTGTAGCAAACTTGGCAGTTTATTCTGCATTTACAAATCCTGGTGATGTAATGTTAGCACCATCAATTCCTGCTGGAGGTCATATTTCTCATGGTAAAAAAGAACATTCAGGAACTGCTGGATTAGTTCATGGATTAGAAATCGAGTTTTATCCATTTGATGCCCAAGAGATGACTATTGATGTAGATAAAACAAAACAAAAAGTAAAAGATCTCAAAAAGGCTAATCGTCTTCCAAAGATGGCAATGTTTGGTGGTTCGTTATTTTTATTCCCACATCCTGTCAAAGAATTATCAGATTTTCTAAAAAGTTATGATATGCACATCAATTATGATGCAGCTCATGTTGCAGGATTAATTGCAGGTGGTAAATTTCAAGATCCTATGCGTGAGGGAGCAGACACTATGACTATGAGTACTCACAAGACATTGTATGGGCCACAAGGTGGATTAGTTTTAGGTTCTAAAGAACACGAAGAGTCAATCAAAAAGGCAACGTTTCCTGGTCTTACAAGTAGCCATCACATTCATCACATGGCAGGAAAAGCTGTTGCATTTGCAGAAGCTTTAGAGTTTGGAAAAGATTATGCTGTTCAAGTAATTAAAAATGCAAAGTATTTAGCTGATGCATTAAGTGATGCAGGATTCAAAGTATTAGGAGAGAGTAGAGGATTTACACAATCACATCAGATTGCAGTTAATGTTTTAGATTATTCAGATGGCGGTAAAGTCGAAGCTGAACTAGAAAAAGGAAACATCATTGTTAACAGACAATTGATTCCAGGAGATATCAAGGCTGGACGAAACTATTTCCATCCAGGAGGAATTAGATTAGGAGTTTCAGAAATTACTAGACTTGGAATGAAGAAAGCAGAAATGCAAGAGATTGCATTATTTATCAAACAAGTTGTAATTGAGAAAAAGGATCCAAAGAAAATGCTTCCTAAAGTAAAGGCACTAAGAAAGAACTATCAAAAAGTACACTTTTGTTTTGATAACAAATTAGGCGCCTATGATTATGTCAAACTAAGGTAATTTTTCTAGGAAAAATCAGTTAAGAGTTGTTGGTCACCTTGATTCTTTCCAAATACTAATTCAATCTCATCAGATAGTGCATGAATTCTTCCTTTCTGATATTCTCCAACATCATATTTTTCAACGAGTCTTTTTGCAAGTTTTAGATATTTTTCAACAGAGCCTCGAGTAATTGTTGCAATTAGTTTGTGTCCACATACACATGTTTGAATTAATGGCATTCTACGAAATGATTTACCACAAGCAGTACATCTAAAACTCTGCCTGGCATAAGCCCGAAGATTTCCCATTATATCAGGAACTAAGTGTGTAGAAATTACATTTGAAACAATTTCTGATGTATTTACTGCATCAATTAATTCAGCATTTCTAACTTGCATGTCAAATTTATCAAGCATAGAACCAAGTGTAGAATATGCACTACGTGCTTTTGATGTAGTTAATGATGATGTAGAATGTGTAAAGTGGTAATCATAAAACTGTCTCTCAGTTTCTAATCGAGATTTTATAATTTCTACAGATGTGACATCAGGTGCTTTTGTTTGCTTGAGAGTTGATTCAAAAAATTCCAAGGGAAGAATTTTGGTTACTTCAAGATTATGTGCTTGCGGTTGAGATTCATGAGGTAATACTAGTGGTTGAACAAGTAGTGGTGCATCCATTAATCCACCAATTCTATCAGACAAGAATTGTCTAGAGAAATTAAGTAAACTATCCATTAAGAGCATTACAGAATCAGCATCACCATCTGCATCTCTTCTTTTTGCAGAATGCCAATTAGGAGTTGCAAAACAAACATGAGTTTCAGTATATCCAATAATTCGTCCAACAATTCCTACTGATGTGTGTGGTGCTAAACCAATTATCAGATGACCTAAAAGTTCTTCAATATTTTTTACATTGTAAAATGAAGTTTTACCATAAAATTTTGTTAAGAGAGTGTCAATGTATTTACAAGTAGAAACAAGATATCGTCCACTTTCATATGGAATGATAACATCTTGCATACGAATTTCTATTATTTGATCTGGGTTCTCTATTGGTTTACCATCAATATCATGAGTGTAACCCAATTCCTTTAGCTTCTCAATTGATGTTCCAATCCAAGATGATTTGAATTGAGTGATTGGGGAGTTTGTTGCATCAAATCTTACAGTTCCGTCTTTGAATACAGTTAATCCATAGTTTTGACGTACAAGGCCTTTTTCGAGTGGTTCTGCAATTTTGTCTTGGTTGAGTAGTTCTTTGACTCCTTTGAATGGCTCTTTAGCACGTATTCCCATTTTTTCTTGGGCTGAAAGTAATCTAGACTTTAATGGAAATTCTTTGTGAGAGTATGATGGTGCTTTTCTTTTACATTTTTCACAAAATGGCTCACTAAGTGTATCTCGACATTTGTTACATCTGTAGGAAATTGTAGTTTTTGTGCCACATTTTATGCATTTTATTCCAATTGATGGCTCATTACATTGAGAACAAAATCTGTTAAACATATTTGCAAAAAAGTGCTCATTCCTTGATGCTTTTAGTAAATCTCTAGTTGGTCCACCTTTGTCACTGACAGGAAATAGTACGTGTGTTGGAGGTTTCATTTGTCTAGCTGCTGCTTTTTCAGGTCTTCCGATTCTAACTCCAATTGATGTTGAGAATTTATTTCTAATTTGAATTCCTGATGATGCAGAAATTATTTGAGGAACTGATAATTCACTAATTGTTGGTTTTTCTCTAAATAATAAATTAAAGAAAATTTTTGCCTCCAAGTTTTCTAGAATTATTGCATCATTTTGTACAATGTGAGGAGTGCCAAGTTTTTCTAGAATTTTTTTAGAGTCAAGTGAATATTCAATAGAGTTTTCATTGACTTTTTTTGGTTCAAGTAGTTTAGATAATTCTTGAGATGAGATTTGATCCCAATAGTACAGATAACTTGGATGTAAAGGAATTTGAAAGTCTAGTGATATTTTTAGTGCTTCATCAATTGTAGGGATTTTAGTTAGGAATTGCTTTAGGAATTGCTTTAGGAATTGATCATTAGGCTCATATTTTTGGATTTTTAGTTTTAATTCTTCAATCCAAAATTCTTCTACATATCCAGAAGGTACAAGTGTGGAGTTGTTTTCTAAAAAGTCTCCAAATGTAATTAAAATATCTCCTAGATGTAAGATTTTTTCAATTTCATTTTTAATTTCTAAACCATGTTTAATGTCTCGAATTTTTACAACACTTCCGTTATTCAGACGTACAGTTGGAGTATCAATAGAATCAACAAAGGCTACAGTAGCACCTTTTCCGGGAATATCAATTTTGATTTGAGTTCCTACTGCTACTGTATGATCTAAAATCTCAGCAATTACGGGGTGAATACCAACAGCTGCAAATCCAGTATTGCATGCTCTTCCATATCTTAATCGAAATCCTCCTAGTTTGTTAGGCATGGATAAAACGGATCTGCCTGTAATTACCTCACGCATTCTCTTAGCTGCTGCATCTTCTTGATTATCACCTGTCTGTACAGCACCTTTCAAATCATTGAGCCATTCCCAACCATCAAGATTGTACATTTCAATTCTTTTGAGTAGTTTTTTGGATCTTCCAATTAGTCCATCATTTAGTACTCGTAGAGCTCCACCTCTGACTCTATCAGTCTTAATTCGGGTCATTGACTTGTGATTTACTACCTCATATGGATCAGTATCCACACCATCAAGCTCAACTGGGAGATGAGAAATTACATGTTCGATATCTTCATCTAAAATATGAAATTGGAAACTGCTGGCTTCTCTTTCATAGATTCGTAATTCTTCTACAAATCTACCTGTCTCATCATCAAAGGAGTTTGCCTGAAATTTTGCAAGACCTACTGCTTTTCTTACATGATCTGCAATTAACATGGTTACTGCTGACTCTGTTCCTCCTGCTGAACGCATTGGTCCTGCAATAGAAATTGAGAGGTAGTCAGTACCATCTTTGTTTTTCTTAATTGATACTTCACTGATTCCTTGTAATGGTGCAATTGTAACTCCCTCTGTAACTATTGCCAGTCCTACACGAACTGCCAAATCTAATTTATCTTCAAGTGATGCATCCTCAACTGAGTATTTTCCCAAAGCAATTTCTTTTGATAATAGTAAAGCTGAGAGTTCCTTTCCATGAATTTTTAATAATTCTCTTAGTGGTTGAGCAATATCAATTTCGTGCATTTTTGCAACTCTGTCTGCCAAATCAAATGCGATTTTAGGCTCAATAATCCCTGATGAATCCAAAAGTGTTGATTTAGCTGCTGCTGCCTGCTCAAATATTCTGTAAGATTCTGAAGATAAGTGGGAATAGTAATCCAGATAGTATTGAGGCATCTTTATGTCCTTAATACGAGAAATTGCGTCGTTTTCAGACATGATACAGTTCTATTACTTGCTTCTTTGAATTGCTTTTGCTATTTCTTGGAGTTTTGTGATGCTTCCACCTTTTTCAAGGAATGTTCCAATAACTAATGCATCAGCTCCTGCTTTGACTAGTCCCTCAGCAGTTTTGACATCTTTGATACCTCCACCAACTATCAAAAATCCATTAAATGCATGTCTAACAGTCTTTACCATCTCAGGTGTAACACTTGATTTTGCTCCAGAACCTGCTTCAAGATACACAAACCTCATTCCAAGGAATTGTGCTGCAAGGGCATATGCAGCAGCAATTTTTGGTTTCTCAAATGGAATTCCTCGTGCAGATCCTACAAACCATGCTGTTGTTCCATCACCAATTACCAAATAAGCAGTTGGGAGTGGTTCTAGACCAAATTTGAGCACGCTTGGAGCTCCCAAGGCTTGTGCCTGAGTGATAAAGTATGGATTCTCAGAGTTCATCAAAGAACTAAACAAGATTGCATCAGCATCAGGAACAACACCTGTAACGTTTCCTGGAAACAAGATAATTGGGATTTTGATGCCTTTTTTAATGCCTTTAACAACTTGAGCCATCTCCATTTGATCATTAGATGTAGAGCCACCAACTAGAATTGCAGAGGCACCAATCTTTTCAACATCTTGAGCAAGTTTACTTGAAGCCTCAAGATTTGATACTTCTGAATCAATTAATACAAAGAGTAATGCGTTTTTCTTTTTTAATTCTGATTTTAGGAATGTTTCAACTTTATTTCCAGTCATAAGAGACCTTCGTATGTGTCTCTTTAAAGTTTAATTGGAATAGCTGTATACAGATTTGTATAGCTATGGCAACATCTGAAGAATCTAATTTTAACAACATTATACGTAAAATTATCAAAAAATCACTGTTTACAGAGCGACAAATTGAAATTATTTTAAATCAGAAGGATCTTCAAGAATCAAAGTTTTCTATAACTAAAGGTGCGTATTATAGGCAAGTTGGGCAATCTAGAGAGAAATTAATTGGATTGTTCTACTCAATCATACTTTTTCGTGGTTTAGGCATACTTTTGCCTGATGATATTGATGTGATATCTAAACTATCAGAGCAAGTTAGTGTGATAAATGAGAGTGATATTTTTCCTGAAAGGGAAGATGAAGTGATAGGTGTGATAGATAGGCTTGTTCGTCAGGCATGTAGTATGTGATGACTGTGATTAGTACAATCTAACCCAAGTTGGTTTAGTTGTGATAAACTGTGTGAGTTTGTTAATCTAAAGTGTGAATTAATGTTGGTCAATCACGATAAATCACAACTCGAGCGTAAAGATTGTGATGTTAGTAGAAATTCCTGACCCTGAAGTGATTTTAGGTGTGATTATTGCATTTTTAATTGGTATAGTAGGATTGTATGGTTACTTTAAAGTAAAACCATTCATCAAAACTAGGACTGAAATGGGTGATGTATCACAATCTGAGCGTTTAGAGTACTATGAAAGACAGTTAATTGATATGAAAATACGCCTAGATGCCATAGAAATACAAGGAATTGAGCAGAAAGTTGAGGATCCAAACATGGAACTAAAACAATTTTTAGAAAAATTAGCAAAGAATGAGGTATCAGAAAAACTACCAACACAAGAAGTAATTGAACCTCAAGTTATTGCAGAAAAGCCTGTTTCCACGCCTGAAGTTATTGAAATTGGCTATTCAAACCCAACAAATCACGTGTTGCATCTCATCACAAGCAGAGCTATGACATCACGTGACATACAAATCACACTAAAAAAGAGTAGAGAGCACACTTCAAGGTTAATGAAAAAATTATTTGAAGAAGGTTTAGTGCAAAGAAACACAGAATCAAAACCATATACATATTCAATTACTGAGAAAGGAATTTCAAAAGTTGAAGATAATCGAAGTACACCAACTCTTATTCAATAAATTTTCAGTATTTTTATTGTTATTTTCATCAAAAACAACGTATTTTCATTATTAATTATAAATCAAGAATATTATTAAATTATATATATTATTAAATTATAATCACTTTATGTCGGTACAAGATAATGAAGTATTGGTAAAAATCACATCTGCTGGAACGATTTCAATCCCAAAACAGTTCAGAAAGTTCATGGATGTCCAAAAAGGGGAATATGTCAAGTTAATTCTTGGAAAAGACAGATTGATTGTAAGAAAAATTACAATTTCTTGAATTGGTTATCGTTGTTTTTGTAATTGTTTGATGGTTTGATATGTCCATTCTCGGCCAGTTCTTACCCTATCTACCCTACCTTTTGAGGAAAATCTTGCCAAATAGGTGGAAATTATACTTAGTTTTACAGGCTCGTTGAATTCATCTTCATATTTCTCTAGAATGTTTGTAGATGTGAATTTACCCATTGGGAAAAACTTGTCAACTATATGCCAAATTTTTGTGCCAATAGAATCCATGTTTGTTGGTTCTTGTTCTTCTTCAATATTCATCAAGTCCATCATTTCAAATATTTTTAGGACTTTGTCTCTTGTTACATTTCCTTCTAGTTTGATATCATAGCGTGCGCCATCAGCGTCTTCCATATCAATTCTAATACGTTTTTTTGCCATCTTTGAGATCTAATTGATCAGATGTTAACAGTTCAAATGATCCGCAAATGTTTGTTAACTAAATGGTTTGTTAAGGTTGACTGCCTAGCCCACGCCTAGAGTATTTTTTGTTATTAACAATAATACCATTTAATCCCATTTAATTTCTCTAAATTATAGAGGTTTTTGTGCCTGGAGTGGAAAGAAAGGGGGTATTTTTGGGATATTTACAGTGTTAACGTCAATCTTAACGCCTGGAATGGAAATAAAGGGGTCAAAATTAGGTTTTTGAGAGTTTTCTTCACACCAAATTAACAATTTGTTAACATATAGTAAATTTAGGACTAACCCCACACACCAATATTTCCACTCCATCTTTTTTTCTAATTTATTTTTTTAGAAAAACTAAAACTAACTAAAAATAATTAATTACCAACTTAACTACAACTACTATTGTATTCTATACTCTCTTAATTCAGATATGATTATGATTATCTTGAGAGGAAACAAAGGTGTGTGAGTATGTCTGATCCAATAGATAGATTACTTGATGCAGCTGAATCTGGAAAATCAATTATTAAAAATCGAGAAATTCTTCATTTCACATATATCCCAGAAATTATCTTACATAGAAATTCTGAACAAGAACAAGTTACCCAATCTCTTTTACCAATTTTAAAACAATCAAGACCATCAAATCTTTTAGTTTACGGAAAACCTGGAACTGGCAAAACTTTGGTTGTAAAAAAAGTAATTTCAAAAATTCAAGAGAGAGTTGAAAAATCAAATTTCCCAATTAAACTAGTATACTCTAACTCTAAAGAAGAAACAACACTTTACGGATTATTAGTTAGTCTAGGCAGGCAATTAAGCCTAACTGAGAAGGAATTACCCACAACTGGCCTAGCAATTAGTGAGGTCTTCAAAAGAATGCTTAACAAAATTGATGAAGGGAAACTTAATGCGATATTCGTCATTGATGAGATTGATTATTTAGCACAACTAGTCTCAAAAACTGGTAAAGATATTCTATATCAACTAACTAGGGCAAATGAGAGATTACAACAAGGCTCTCTGACTTTGGTAGGAATTTCAAATGACTTAACATTCAAAGAAAAACTAGATCCTAGGGTGATTAGCAGTCTTGGAGAAGAGGAGATTGTATTTACAAATTATAATGTTGAACAAATCAAAAAAATTCTAGAAGAGAGAATCAATGAATCATTTCTAGAAAACACTGTAGAAGAACCTGCTCTAAATTTGTGTGCAGCCCTTGCTGGAGGAGAACATGGTGATGCAAGAAGAGCAATTGATTTGATTCGTGTAGCAGGAGAACTTGCAGAACGACAACAATCAGATAAAGTGACAATTGAGCATGTTAGAGAAGCAACTCAAAAAATAGAAGAAAACAAAGAGGAAACCTCCCTCAAATCATACCCATTACATGAAAAATTAGTAATTTTAGCAATAATGAAGGCTAGTGGTTCTTCAACTGGTGAGATTTATTCCTCATACAAAAATCTCTGCAAAATTGTTGGACGAGATGAATTAACCCAAAGAAGAATAACACAAATGTTAAGTGAAATCGAACTTTCTGGAATAATTAACGGAAGACTAATTCACCAAGGAATTCATGGTAGGACAAAAAAATACAAACTAACAATTTCATCAGAAATGGTAAAAAAGACTTTCAAAGATGATTTAACTTTGCAAGATATTGTCTAAATTAGAATTATAATTCTGATGGAAGACCTGAAAAGTTTTCAAATTTACCATTAATGCAATTCCTGGATTTGGTGTCATTCCAACACTGGCCTGGAAAGGAGTTTGTTTTTGCCATGAACCAGAGTTTATCAAAAGAATTCCTTTGTACATATCTAATTGGGCTTTGTGAACGTGGCCCACATGGAAAATATCTGGAATATCCTCAATTACCATCAAATCTTCCATTTCAGGTGCAATAGGGGTCTGACTACCGTAAATTGGACTCAAATGTCGAGCTTTTAGGAGATGTTTCATTACATTTGTTGGCTCATCATATTTCATACCTGGAGTGGTCTTTACAATATCATCAATACTTTGACCATGAAACATCAGTACCTTCACACCGTTTAATGAAACCATAGAAGGATTTCCAACCATTACAACATTTTCCATCTCCCATAGAGTGGAGTTGTATTTTTTAGGAATTGCTGGTTGAGGTAATGCCCTTCTTCCTGGGTCGTGGTTTCCAGGCATGATTATGATTTGTATATTTTTTGGAATTTTATCAATTAACCCAATAACTTTCTCTAATTGCTCTTGGATTGTCTGACAGACTAGTTCCTTGTTTTGATTAGGATAAATTCCAACTCCATCTACAATATCCCCACCAATTACAACAAATCGAATCTTTCTTGCAACAGGATCTGGACTAGATAACCAAGAAACAAAATCAACAAATTCATCTTCCATGAAATATTTACTACCAATATGCAAATCTGAAAGAAATACAGCATAAGCATCAGTTTCAGACTTGTTATTTGCTTGATCTGGAAGATCAGGTAAAATCAAATCTTTGATTATAAATCCAGAATTTTTCCCCATTCCAATTCTTACCATAACAAATTGATCAGACATGAGAGTATCTGCAACTTTTTGTAGTTCATTATCAAAAATTATTCCTTCAAATGAGCCTGAAGGATCTTCTAAAACCAATTTTGTAATATTCCGCTCAGAATTTTTCATATTAACTAAACCACACACATACAAATCATCATCAGTTTTTGCAGTTTTAATTGAGGCTAGAGATTTGAGCATTCTTGATTCGGGTCTGTCAGAAATTACTCGTTTTAGTTTGTTAAAACGGCTAGAAAATAAGGCATTATACCCTTTTACTCCTTCACCAGTTGTGATTTTACTGGTAGGGTCAGACAAAACTTTAACTTCATTTTGTATATTAGGATCTTCTTTAATTCCAAGATAAGTCTCTAAATCATCTTGATTAATTTGAAATAGTTTTTGTCGAGTTTTCTCTCTAACTATCTCTTTGATTACCTTCTCTAATTTTGCAACATCAACATTTTCTAATATTTTAAATGCGTCTGGATGAATTTGGAATCCTTTGTTTAATGCATAGTTTAATGCAAAGGTTACTTCCTTTTTCATATCAAAAAATATCATCTTGATTAATTAAATCTGCGCCTGACTACCAACCCTCAAATAATGTTAAAATCAAAAATTTTCATGAAGAGGATTAGACTAGTTTTATTTTTTGTATTTTTAGGAATTTTTTCAGCAGCATTTCAATTAGGTTCAATGTCTACTGTAGATGAAAAAGAAGCTAGTGCATTCATGGAGGAATTTGAAAAGCTTGTTTTAGATATAGATGCATTTGGGATTTTCACTCATAATCTAACAATAGCATTACCAATGCTTATTCCTGGATTTGGTGTTGCATGGGGACTTTTTTCTGCTTGGTCAACTGGATTTGCATTTGCAGCCATTACAACAACTGCTCCTGAATTAGCTAGTATCCCACCACTTTCAATCTTACTTTTGTCACCATTTGGATTAATGGAATTAACTGCTTATTCTTTAGGAATTTCTAGAAGTTATATTTTGATAAAAGCAATAATTAAAAAAACTGCTCTCATTCAATTTATCAAACCAACTTTAATTGAAATATCAATTGTAATTGGTTTACTTTTAGCAGGTGGATACCTTGAATTTTACATGATAGAATTTGCTTTAGAATCAGGTTTTGATATGCCTGGATTTGATCTTTAACCCCCTTGATTCACGTATTTAATCTAAAATAACTTAGTAGCAAATTATAAACCAAATTAAAAGACAAAATAATCGTGAAGACTACCATTACATTATTAGCATTACTTGTTGTTTCATCTGGATATTTTGTAAACGAATCATTTGCTGAGATTTCTGAAAATCAAGCATTTCTTTTAGAAGGTTCAGGATTTGCAATTACCAAAGAAACAATCAAATTTTCAGAAATTGATCTTGGTTTGTCATCTCAAACACAAAAAGGAAGTACAATTAATTTTCTAATTGAAGATGGTTTTATCACATTAGATGATGAAGAATTCATAATTTCTGAATTAGAAGGAAAATTTTTGCGTGAAGGACGTTACATTCGAATTAATGGAAACATTGAAAGTTCAACTGGATTAGATACAAAAATTGGGTTCTTTGGACGACTAGTTGAAGAAAGTAAAGATGCTTCAGTTTATGGCTTTACTGGAAGAATTACAACTTTAGATGATACATACAAAATCATCTACACTACAAAATTATCTTCTTTATCCAAAATTGATAAAACCACTACAGAATCTGAAGAATCAAATTTTACTATTCATATTCTTAAAGGTTCATCAGCACAAAAAACTGATAATATTATTCCAGGATTAGATACAACAAATTATTTGAGATTTTTTTCTGATGATAGAATTACTGTAGGACCAGGTACAACTATCACCATAATTAATGATGATTTAGTATCACATAGTATTATTAGCGGTAAAGAAAATTATGGTGATCGATATGTTCCATTTACACCCGATAATAGAATTTCAACTGGAGATATTGCACCAAATGAATCTGTAAATATTACATTTGATGATTTAGGAACTTACAAACTATATGATCCTGATTACATTTGGATGAGAATTGTTGCAGTTAGTTTTCCTGATGTAGATAATCTCAATATTGGTACTACTAATAATCAACAAGGAAATTAATTTTCCCACTGCCATCTATAATTCATGTATGAATCTAAGCTAGTTTGATTAAACACCATTACAGACAAATCTGAAAACTCTTTTCCTTCTAAATCCTTTACAACTCCTACAAAACTAGTCTCATTTTCAGTTGTAATTGCCTCAAATACGTGAACTTTCATTTTACTTGTATCAAAATTATTTTCTTTTAGATAAATTGCAATTTCTGATGGCATAAAATGTTTGTCTGGTTGTTTTGGCCAAGGTCTTGGAACTAAAACTACACTAAAACCATCAATCAATGCTTTTTGTAATTCTAATTTTTTATCTTCAATTGGTGTTGTAACATGCATTGTAATTACTTTGGATTTATCAAGTGGAACTTGAGCCCTTGATGCTGCAACTTGAATTGAGCTAATTCCAGGAATAATCTCAACTTCTCCAAAAATTTCAATTAACCTATCAACTACTTCTGATTCAGAAAAATTTACATCACCAGTAAAAGGAATTACTAGAGTTCTATCTTTTAATTCAGGTTTGATTTTTTGATATGACTCTTCTTGATCATTCATTGTAATTTCATAGATTTCTTTCCCTTTTGTAAAATTCTCAATTGTTTTTAGTGTGTATTTGTAGCCAATTATTACATCACAGTTTTGTACAATTTCTTTTACAATTTCAGTTACATATTTTGGTGAACCTGGACCAACACCTACAGCATAAACTTTAGCCAATTTTATTTCGTAAATTTTTGTCTGTCTTTAATGTACTGCACAAATGGTTTCCAATCAACTTTCATGTATTTTGTTGGTTCTTTTGCAGGATATTTTACCCAATCTTGGGCTATTGTATATTGAAATTTCTCACTTTTACCATTTTTTTCATATTCTAATTGTAAAACACTTCCCCATGTTTTTTCTTCAAATTCAATTTTTGAAATATCATCAAATCCTAATTCAACATTTCGTTCATCTTCAACATCCTCCATCAACTCTTTTTCATTATAACCATCATGATGAATCATTGTATCTTTTGATTTGATAAAATTAATCACTTGTCTTTGAGTGATGGCTTTCCACCATTTCATTTTAGCTTCAGTTTTATGTACAAAACACAAATGTCTATCAGTTAGTACTAACATTCCTTCTCGTCCTCCAATTGAGAAGAATTTTTTTGATTCTCTCCACACTGAAACTAAATGCGCCTGAATCTTTTCATCAGATTGCATATGAGTTGATTTATCTGACTTTGTTAAAAACTAATACACTTGGCTTTTATGTAAGATTATTTGAAAAAAATTATTGAATAAAATTATTTTGATAATGACAGTTTCATTACTTTTAGTTAGTTTTACAAATTATTCATTTGCTCAAAACAGTGAAAAATTAGTTGTTTTAGAAACAAATCTTGGAATTATAACAATAGAATTTTTCTCTAATGATGCACCAAATCACGTTGAGAACTTTATTTCATTAACTGAATCCGGATTTTATGATAATACAATTTTCCATAGAATAATTCCTGGATTCATGATTCAAGGAGGAGATCCTAATACGATTAATGGTGATCCAAACACTTGGGGAACAGGAGGACCAAACACTAGTGTAAATGCAGAATTTAATTCAATCAAACATGAAAGAGGAATTGTTTCAATGGCAAGATCAGCTGATCCAAACAGTGCAGGTTCTCAATTTTTCATTGTTCATAAAGCCTCAAATTTTCTTGATGAACAATATACTGTATTTGGTAGAATTGTAACTGATGAAAGTTTTCAAACACTTGATAAAATTACTGAAGTAGAAATTGGTACCAGTGATAGACCAATAGATTCTACACAAGTAAAAATCATAAAAGCTACAACTGTTAATCGTTCTGATGTTTCAAATATTCTTGAACTATCTGAGCCTGAACGAACTGGTTCTACAACTCCACAACCAACTGGAAATCAAAAATTTGAAAGTACTGAATATGGAATAAGATTAAGTTTTCCTGAAGGATGGTTATTACAGGAATCTGATGGAACACAAGACAATTCCCCTAATGTTATTGCAGTAGGACCATTGGTTGGAGCAATGAACCCATCAATTACATTAACAGTTCAACAAACTAATCAAAAAACTATAGATGATCTTATTGCAGAAAACATAGAGAACTTAAGCAGAGCAGAAGAGTCAGGTATATTGAAAATAAATTCACAAGAAAAAACAACAATCAATGGATACCCTGTACATATTATTGACGCAGAACAAGAAATCACACTAAATGATGTAACGTTAAATGTAAAATTCAATGAAATTTTAATTTATGATTCAGAAAAATTTTACATTTTAACATATGGAAATGATATAACTAATTTTGATTCACAACTTTCTAATTTTGAAGAAACAATTACTTCATTTGAAATATTATCAAAATCTTCCCAAAATGAAACTTCAAATGATGGTGGCGGTTGTTTGATAGCCACTGCAACATATGGTTCTGAGATGGCATCTCAAGTTCAACAATTACGTGAACTAAGAGATAATACATTACTTCAAACAGAATCAGGGACAAATTTCATGAATTATTTCAATAATGCATACTATTCTTTCTCACCAATTATTGCAGATTATGAACGAGAAAATCCAATGTTTAAAGAAATGGTTAAAGTAACAATTACACCAATGATTTCTAGTCTATCAATTCTAAATTATGTTAGTATGGATTCAGAAATAGAAGTAATAGGATATGGAATAAGTTTGATTTTACTTAATGTTGGAATGTATTTTGCATTACCTGCAACAATAATTTATAAAATTAGAAAATAACTAAATTATTTTTTAAAACTACCAAACATCATCTACTTCATCAAGTAGTTTGTACTCTTTTTCTTCTTCACGTTTCATCATCTTTAATCTTGAAATATCCCTGTCAAAGAACAGATCAATTGTCCAATCAAGAAATACTCTAATTTGTTTATCAAGAGTTGGAATTTTTGAAAGATAGATATTTCTCCAAATTAACCACGCCCAAAATCCAGAAATATTCATTCCCAAAAATGTAGCAATTCCTGATCTTTTTCCAATAATTGCCATTTGACCCTTTGAATGATATTCAAATTTTTCTTTCTCTGAATTTTTAATTATAGCTTTCAAGTTTTTTGCAGCAATTTTTGCCTGAGCTTCTGCTATTTGAGCAGTAGGAGGATATGGTCTTTTTGTTTCAGGGTTCAAAAATAATGCACAATCACCTATCGCAAAAACTCCTTCAAACCCTTGAGCTTCCAAATAATCATCAATTATCACTTTACCTTTGTCAGTTTTGAACATTGATCTTTTGATTGTATTTACGGGAGTAACTCCAGCAGTCCAAATCAAAGTTTTAGTTCTAATTGCATCAATCATTGATTCATCAATTGGATCTTTTGGATTTTGATCTAATGACTTTGTTGTAACTTCATTTCCATCAAAACTAGTAATTGCAGTTTTTAGTTTGATATCAATTCCTCTTTCTTTCATTTTCTCTTTTGCAAATTCTGCTAATTTTTCATTAAAACCTGGTAAAATCATAGGTAATGCTTCAATAACAATAACTTTGAGATCTTCTTTGTGAATTGTAGGATAATGTTTTCGTGCATCTAAAAGTAAATCCATTAATTCTCCAGCAGTTTCAATACCTGCAAATCCACCACCAGCCACTACAAAGTTAAGAAAACTTTTTCGAAGAATTGGATTTGTTTCATTTTCTGCTTGTTCAAGCATATCAATGACTCTGTTTCTTAATACCACTGCATCGTTGAGTGTTTTCATTGTATATGCATTTTTTTCAACATCTGCCATTCCGAAAAAATTTGTTTCACTACCAAGTGCAATTACTAAATAATCATAATGAATGGAAATACTTCTTTTATCCCCTGTTCCCCATAATGTAACTAATTTTCCATAAGGATCTACATTTTTGACTCTACCTTCATAGAATTTTGTTTTTTGACAGATTGTTCTAATTGGTAAAACAATATGTCTTGTTTCAATCATTCCAGAAGCTACTTGTGGAAGCATTGGAGTAAATAACAAAAAGTTATCTTCACTTACCATTACTAGTTCAATTTCAGGATTATCTCCAAATTCTGATTCTAATTGTCTGGCACATTCTACCCCAGCAAATCCCCCACCTAAAATTACGATTTTCTTCTTATTTCTGGCCAATTGTGCCTTTTTCACAAATTGGGTGAATATATGCTATAAGAATAATTTCACTAGAAAATTTACGTTCTTAAAATATCTGAATGTAAAATATCATATGCTCTTGAGGAATCTCTTTCATTTAGAATTATCACAATATTGTCTTGGCTGAAAAATGCATTTACTAGCTCAATACCATTTTCATGTAGTACTTCTGCAACATAAGAAACTACATCTGATTGGTTTTGAGAGGTAGGTATTGAAATTCTAATTTTTGCAAGTCCAGTACTAAACATATTTTCTCTATTTGATACATTATTGAAAATCTGTCTAATATCGTCCATATCTTCAGCAAGAAATCTAAAAGAATCAGAAACTCTAAAAAATTCATAATTACTAGTTACCTTAGAGAATTTATCTAAAATCGTCATTGGATTCATTTCATTTGAATCCTTTACTGAAAATTTGATATCCATAATTCCATCAGTTAATGCTAATCTGGCATTTTTTAAAACTGATTCTTCTTTTACTTCATCTTTGATTTCAAATGAATCAGCAAATCGCTTTATTGCAACTACAACTGTATTGAGATTAACAGAATTTCCTAAGACTTTTTCAATTTCTGGTTGCAGCTTTACTGCCAATGCAGTATAATTAATCAAATCCATCTTCATGCAATCATAAATTGAACGATTTCTCGTAATCATTTCTTTTACAACTTCTGGAATAGATATGCTTGAAACCCTCATTAAGATTATTATATCATGTCAGTTATAATAGGATTATGTAAGATTTCACAGAAATTAAGATAATCTTTATATAATGTCATAGATATTACATATGATAGGTAAATATGACAATCTTCGATAGTGAAATCAATAGAATCTTCAAAAAAATGTCAAGTTCTTTTTTTGACACAGATGATATTTTTGAAGAATTCAAAGGTAATTCTGATTCTGGTCCATTTTTTTACGGTTATACAATGACTGTTGGACCAGATGGAAAACCTGTAGTAAAAGAATATGGAAATACAAAATCAGACCAACCTCCTCTTTCTGATACAAGAGAACCAATTGTAGATACAATTGTTAATGAAAAAGAAAAGGTAGTAAAACTTGTTGCAGAAATGCCTGGAGTTGAAAAGACTGATGTCAAAATTGTTGTTGACAACAAAATTGTTAATCTCTCTGCAGAACATGGTGAGAAAAAATATGATATCAAAGTTCCATTGCAACATAAAGTTGATGAGAATTCTGCAAAGGCTTCTTACAAAAATGGAATTCTGGAACTTGTTTTCAAACTAGTTGCAGAAAAACAAACAGGCAAAAAGGTGGAGGTTGAATAACCCCTCATTTTTTTGAGGTAATGATATGAGTAAAATAATTTTAAAAGTTGATGAAATTCCACAACAACATGTAGGATGCGGTAGAGCAATTATTGATCCAAAAATTATTGAAGATCAAAATTGGAATACAGGACAAATCTTAGAGTTAACACACAACAAAAAAACACATGTAAAACTGTGGCCAGGAAATCCTGAAGATTATGGTGCAGGAATTATCAAAATAGATGGAATCACTAGACAAAACATGGGTGCAGCAATTGGTGATAAGATTTCTTTAAAATCAGTTGAAGCAGTAAATGCTGAACAAATCACTTTATCACCAACTGAAAAAATTGCAGCAGATGGATTACAAGAATACATGATTTACAATTACTTGAATCATGTATTTACAACAGGTGATTCAATATCACTAAACACACAGATGGGAAGTCGTGTTCAATTTGTAATTACAAACACAAAACCATCAAAGCCAGTTATTGTAACTGAAAATACAGTATTCAAACTCGGATCAATGACTAAAGCAATTGATACATCTATTCCAAGAATCACATATGATGAACTTGGTGGTTTGAAAAATGAAGTTCAAAAAATACGAGAAATGGTAGAATTACCTATGAGACACCCTGAATTGTTTGATAAAATAGGCGTAGAAGCCCCAAAAGGTGTCTTATTGTATGGCCCTCCAGGAACTGGTAAAACACTACTGGCAAAAGCAGTAGCTGGAGAAACAAATGCCAATTTCACCTCAATTAGCGGTCCTGAAATTATGGGTAAACATTATGGAGAAAGTGAAGAAAGAATTAGAGAAATTTTCACACAAGCAGAAGAAAATTCTCCAAGTATTATTTTCATTGATGAAATTGATTCAATCGCACCAAAAAGAGATGAAGTTTCAGGAGAACTTGAAAAGAGAATTGTTTCTCAATTATTAACATTGATGGATGGAATGAAATCTAGAGGAAAAGTTGTAGTGATTGCAGCTACTAACAGACCAGATTCAATTGATCCTGCATTACGAAGACCAGGACGATTTGATAGAGAAATTGAAATTGGAATTCCTGATGTTGAAGGACGATTTGATATTTTATCAATTCACACACGTGGAATGCCAATTGATGAAAAAGTAGATCTCAAACAAATCTCAAAGATAACTCATGGATTTGTAGGAGCTGATTTAGAAGTATTAGCAAAAGAAGCTGCAATGAGATCTCTTCGAAAAATACTTCCAGAAATTGATCTTAATGAAGAGAAAATCTCTTCAGAAATTCTTCAAAAAATCCAAATCTCAAGTGATGATTTTAGAGATGCACTAAAAGAAGTTAAACCAAGTGCACTAAGAGAAGTTCAAGTTCAAACTCCTAATGTTACTTGGGATGATGTTGGAGGTTTAGATGAATTAAAAGAAGAACTTAGAGAAGCAATTGAATGGCCAATTAAACATAAAGAGGCATTTGATTATGTAGATGTTGAAACTCCAAAAGGAATTTTACTTCATGGTCCACCTGGTACTGGTAAAACTCTAATTGCAAAAGCTGTTGCAAAAATGACAGAGTCAAATTTTATCAGCATAAAGGGACCTGAATTACTCTCAAAATGGGTTGGAGAAAGTGAAAAAGGAGTCAGAGAAATATTCAGAAAGGCACGACAGGCATCACCATGTATAATCTTCTTAGATGAAGTGGATGCACTAGTTCCACGAAGAGGTAGTGGAGGATCTGAATCACATGCAACAGAAAGTGTTGTATCTCAAATTCTAACAGAAATTGATGGATTAGAGGAACTAAATGATGTCTTGATAATTGGTGCAACTAACCGATTAGATATTGTAGATGAGGCATTACTTAGACCAGGACGATTTGATAGAATTATTGAGGTCTCAAATCCTGATTCCAAAGGAAGACAACATATCTTTGAGATACATACCAAAAAGAAGCCACTTGGGAATGATGTAAAGATTGCAAAACTTGTAGAGTTGACAGATGGTTTTAGTGGAGCAGAAATTGGTGCAGTTGCAAACAGGGCAGCAATAATTGCTTTGAAGAGATATGTTAATGGGAAATCTCAAAACATCAAAGAAATAAAAATTTCTCAACAAGATCTCATAGATGCAGTAGATAAGGTAAAGCCTCGAAAAAGAGAGGCACCTCTATCACAATCCATAAAATAGTCTAAATACTAAGGAGAATGACACAAAATATGAAACTGTATCTTGATTTTGATCCTTGCCAGGAATGTAATACAATGATGGCAGAACTAAGTAGTCCTCAAATGTTATTTGCTGATGAGAAAACTAGAGCAGATGAATCTGCAAAATTTCTTAGACATTTGACATACAACCATAATGAAGTTGTTCAAGCAGTTATGGAAGATCTTCCAAAACAGAAAAAAGATCAAGAACCTGATTTTTACAAATAACCTCTTTCTTATACATCAATAATCATATTCATATACAAAATTATTCTAATATTGTATAGTGATAAGATGAAGACAGGTTTTATTTTTGCATTACTTGTAGTTTTACTTTTTATTGGATTTTCTCAATTTTCTTTAGCAAGTGAAACACAACAAGAACCTAAACCACCACAAATCCCAGGTCCTTCTCCAGAACCCGAACCAATAAGATTACCAGAACCTGAGCCTGTACCTGAACCATTTCCTGGAGAAACAGAATCAGAAAAAGTACAAAGATTAACTGAAGAAAATAATAAACTACAACAAAAAAATTCTGATTTACAAACTAAGATATCATCCCTAAATGTCGAAAAATCAGTATTACAAGATGAAATTTTAAAACTAGAAAATGAAATTCAACGTCTCAAAGATTTGACAATGGAGCAAGTTAGAGTAATTATGGATTTAGCAAATAAACTAAAAAATACATTTTTTGAAATAATTTCTTTTCCCACAATTAACTTTTAATTTTCAAATAAATTTAGATAAAGATATTATAAAAATTAAAAATATTAATTTAAGAAAATAATTATTTTCTAATTGATTCTAAAGAATGACCCTTGTTTGTAATCATTTGAGTCACTGCTTCAATTGTATAATCAATTCCGTGTTCTTCTTCAAAATGGTTTCTAAGTTTTTCAAGTGTTCCAACAGTCTTTTTTTCATCTATAATGAAATCACATTCAAAACCATAATCATCACATCTTAATTTCAATGTCATTTAATGTGCAAAAATATTAAGCTTATAAAAACTATATACCTATTTTCCCAAATAAGATTGAGATTAGGAATAACTTTTTTCAAATTTGCCAAATAGCACTAATAGAGATAGTTTGAGTATATTGTGTATATGAAAGGCTTGGAATTTATTTTTCTTGGAGTAGGTTCTGTCCTTGGAGCATTTCTTAGATACAAGCTAGTTTATGATTCCCCTTTGATTTTTAATACAATTCCTGTTAATGTAATAATTGTTAATGTCCTTGGAGCATTTATTCTGGGCGTATTTGTAGTACTTTCTCAACAATGGCATCTTGATGGAAAATATTCTTTGTTTGCAGCAGTTGGATTTTGCGGTTCGTTAACTACAATGTCTGCATTTGCACTTGATTCTTCAAATCTTCTTGAACAAAGTCATTATGGAGCATTAGCAGTAAACATTTTGGCAAATGTGGGATTATCTATTGCAGCACTAATTGGAGGTAAATCCTTAATGAGTGCAATAGTTTCTAATTAGTTAGAAATGGTTTATTCATATCAAATTGTAAAATTTCAAGCGATTTCTCTTGTACAGGGAACTCATTGGTCTCAATCAGTTGGAGAAAAAGGAGTATTATACAAATCACTTAAAGATCCATCTTCAAAATTAATTGTTCAATTATCAAATGGCTCAAAAAAACTATACCGTGTACCAAAAGATAGAACAGTTGTTGTGACAAATGATACAGTTCATTTTTTAGGTGAATTGGCTTAATTATTTAAAAAATTGATCTACTTGATCTCTGTACTTTAGAGAAATTTTTCCAAATTCTTCAAAATCACTTGCAGTTGGATATTTCATTCTCATAGCAAATTGATTTACAAATACAGATAGTGCACTACCAATTATTAGATTATACACACCATCAGCTACATTTTTTGAATAAGGAAATGCTACTTTGATAAAAGGCAAATATGTTTCTGTTTGAGAAATCATTAATTTGATATGTTTTTCAACATATTCTTGAACCTCATCAGGAATTGCCATAATTTTACTGAAATTGATTTCTTATAAGCAAACGATCAACAAATAGGCATAAAATAAATTAAAAATAATAAATTAAAATTTTATTTTTAATTCATGAAATAATTTGTTCTAGATATTTTTCTTTACCTTTTCTGCTTCTTGGTAGACATCTTAATTGTCTATTACAACAAGGACAAGAAATTCCTTCATAATCTACAAAGACTTCACAATAATTGCATCTCTTTTGACCTGCAGCATATCTCCCAATTTGAGTTGGTTTAACAGCTTTGTAGTTTTTACATTTACCTATACAATAAGTCATAAGAGATCTCCAAGATTATTCAAAGATAAAACGTTTGATTGCACTGCACTCGCTTTTTTACTTTGAAATGAAATTGAATTTATACAACTGGTTTTATTTTCATTTATTGGTTGAACTAGAAAAAAAAGTATTTGGAGATGTAGAAACTAAATTGATTATTGGTGCTGATCCACCTGCAAATCCTGACACTAAAGACATTCTTGAAAAAGAATTAGAATCATTACTAAAAGAATTAGAATCCCAACCAAAAGAGAATTTACAAAAACTTTTAGATCAACAAGAAATTGCTGAAAAACACATTAACAGTAGACCTGGTGCTATGGCTTTGGCACAAAATAAAATTCAATTATTCAACAAGTATAATGAAAAATATGTTCAAACTATAAAAGAAAAATTAAATTCTTAGTTTTAGTAAATTTATTCAGATTTTTTAACATATCCACCATCAATTACATCAGTTACAGATTCTATGGATGAATCATCAATTTCTATACCTTCTTGAGAATCATCTGGTTTTTTCTTTACAAATCCACCTTCGACTGATTCTGGTGGTGGAATATTTTTTGATTTTCCTAATCCTATTGTTGTAATAATTACTGATGATAAAATAATAAAGAAAATAATTTGAGTATAAGCTTCTGCATTTTCCAAACCCATAGTTACTGGATATGTAGCAAGTACTGCAGCTGCCAATCCCCTAGGAATCATTGAATTAGTAACTGCTCTATCTAATTTTGAGAATCTTTTCGTTAAGGTAATTTTTCCAATGAACCTTCTTCCAAAATAAACTGCTACTGTAATTAATATTCCAAATACAATATACTCTATTCTTCCAAAACTTGCCATTAATCCAACAAATACAAAGAAAAATGATCTTACCAAAAATGTTAGTTGGTTATGTGTTGGATCATCTAATTCAATTTTTGGAAGCTTGAATCTCAATATTTTTGCAAGATGATTCTTGTTTCCAAGCATTAAACCAAATACAAGAGCAGTTAATGCACCTGATTCTCCAAATGAGTTTGCAAGGAAAAATAAAACAAACAAAATTGCTAATGTTAACATGTAAGCATGTTGAGCATTACCTAGCTTTGTTGATACATACATCCAAGGAACACCAACTCCGAATCCTAGAACTAGACCTACAACAATTGCTCTTCCTAACGTTTCTTCTAATGTTTGAAGATCGAAATGTCCTAAAAGTACTGCTTCAAACAAAATAAATGCAATAATTGTTGCTAAAATATCAGTTAATGCTGATTCAAAACTTAACATTGATTTTGTTTCTTCTGAAATTTTGATGTTTCTTACTAACCCAAAAACTATTGCAGAACTACTTCCACCAACAATCGAACCTAATAGAATACTCTCTAACCATTCCCATCCTAGTGCATAGTGAGTTGCAACTGAAATAATCACAACTGACAAAATAAAACCAAGAATTGCCAGTGTAAATGAAAAATGTGCAGTTTTAATCACATGTTTAATGTCTAAATTTAATCCACCATCAAACATGATAATTATCAATGCTAAAGCTGCAAAATATGGAACAACTTGAATAACAGCTTCTGGTTGAATTATTCCTAAAACAGGACCAAGAATTACTCCAAGAACCATCAAAAATGCTACATCAGGGATTCCTGTTCTTTTGAAAAATGCTTCACCTGCAACCCCTAGAAAAATTACTACTCCTGCTGCAAGTAATACTACATGAGCTGGTGCAATTAATCCATCTTGAATTGATAATGTACCAATGGAATTTTGTAACCCTGCAATTTTATCTAAAATTATACTAGCATCAAAATTTGTTAGTGTAGTAATATCTCCTATTTGTCCTTGAAATAAATTCAAAATAGACAAAATTATAGGATTCAATGACTGGATGTAATTATCTACGGATAAAAATTAAACTAGATTTGTTTAATGATTTTAGGCTCTAAAACTGATTTTTAAATAACATATTAAAAATTAGATTACTATGAGTGCTACAAATCAATTACGTGCAGACCATGATCAAGTTCGTCGTTTAGAAAAAATTGTGTTAAAATGTTCTGATGAAATAAAAAAAGGAACAAAAATCCCGTTTTCAGATCTAACAAAAATTACTATAGTAATTTCAGAATTTGTTGATACAATTCATCACTCCAGAGAAGAAGATTCATACTTTCCATGTGTCGCAAGCTATGAAACTTTGAAAGAAGAAATTCGTAAATTTATGATAGAGCATGAATTTGGACGAAATATCGCTCGACAAATATCACACCATCTAAAAAGATGGAAAAATGGGGAAGATGCACAAGAACCAGTATCACGATTTTTGAGAACATATGGGATATTCCTAAATGATCATCTTAACAAAGAAAACAAATTTTTTGATGATGCAGAAAAAGATGTCTTATCTAAAGAAGAAGAAATTGAAATGTATGAACAATACAAATCAGTTTTTGCCATAGTAAAAAAAGTCGATGAAATGATTGCAGAAATTGATTATTTAGAAAACCAACCTTGGTTCCAAAATTAACGTAAGCTCTTTATGGGCTTTTGAGATATTTGTACTCATGAAACCTTTCATACTTTGGATGACTGGTCTTCCTTGTTCAGGCAAGACTACCATCGTAAAAGATTTGCAAAAAGATATTCCAAACTTGGCAATGCTTGATGGCGATGAACTAAGAGAATGGTTTTCTCCAAAAGATTTTTCAAAAGCAGGACGTGATGAACACAACAAAAAAGTTGCTCATTTGGCAAAACTCTTGTTAAATCACGGTGTTCCAAGTGTAGTATCACTAGTTTCTCCGTATTTTGAGAATAGAGAAAATGCTAGAAAAATTATTGATGCAGGAGATCAATTTGCAGAATGTTATGTAAAATGTTCACTAGAAGAATGTGAAAAAAGAGATGTCAAAGGCATGTATGCCAAGGCAAGAGCAGGAGAAATCAAAGGATTTACAGGAATTGATGATCCTTATGAAGCTCCAGAAAAAGCTGATCTAGTTGTTGATACAGAACAAGATTCACTTTCAGATAGTGCAAATAAAGTAAAGGACTTTCTTAAAGAAAGAAACCTACTCTAATTTTTTAAATTCTTCAACAATTTTGTCATGAATTAATCCATTTGTAACTAAAATCCCGTTTTGATGAAAAACATCTTTGTTGTTGTATGTAATGTCATTACCTGACATGTCTGTCATCTTTCCTCCAGCTTCTGAAATTATACAATAAGATGCAGCTGAATCCCATTCTTTCATTTTGTTTGTTGTTGTGATGTATGCTTCTGCTTCTCCTGAACTAATTTTTCCAACTTTTAATGAACTACCTATACTTGTAAAATCTTCAATTCCTAATTTTTTTATAAATAATTTTTCTCTGTCTGATAAATGATGTCTAGACCCTACTGTTCTACATTTTGGAAGTTCTGAAACGTTAGTTACTGAAATTTTTTTCCATTGTTCATCTGAATATCTAAAAGCACCACTTCCCTTTTGTGCAACAAAAAATGTTTTTTCAGTTGGCCAACCAATAACTCCAAGAATTGGTTTTTTGTTTTTTACTAGTGCAATCATTATTGTAAATTCACCAGTTTTATCAATAAAATCAGAAGTTCCATCAAGTGGATCTACTATCCAAAGAGTATCCTTTGATAATCTACTTTGATCATCATCTTCTTCTTCAGATAAAATAGCGTGATTTGTTTGTGAAAGAATTTTTTTAATAATTTCGTTACTTTTGATATCACCTTCAGTAATTGGAGAATCATCTTTTTTTGTATGTGATTGAAAATCCCTTTGATAAATCTCTAAAATTGCCTCTCCTGCCTCTTTTGCAGCCTGAATTGCGATATCTAATTCAGGAATTTTATCAGGAATGGGAATATTCTGCAATTAAAAACTCACTATGTTGTAAGTTCGGGTTTTAACGTCCACGCTACTCCAAGTACAATAAATGGAATTGACATTACTCCGATAATTGTCATAATTATGTTAAATTGTGATTCTGAAACTTGTGGATTATTCACTATCCATGGTAATGGTAATGAAATGATTATCCAAATTACACCTAAAAGAATTATCAGTTTGGCCTTTGCCTTTTTACTCTTCATACCATTTTTCTCATTTGGGTTGGTATTAAATTCATTTGAATTCATTTGGTTGATTGTCCTCCATCTACTGCTAATACTGCACCTGTAGTCCAAGAAGCATCATCTGATGCAAAATAGATTATGGCCTTTGCTACTTCTTCAGGTTGACCGATTCTACCAAGTGGATGTTCATTATCCATGAATTCTTTATCATTTTGAGTTTTCAAAAATGGTTTTGTCATATCTGTATCCACTACTCCAGGACAAATACAATTTACTCTAATTTTGTCTTTAGCATATTCAAGTGCCCAACATTTTGTTAGAATAATTAATGCAGCTTTTGATGCAGAATATGCATCAGCATTAAATCCTTGATACGCCTTTAATCCAGCATCTGATGAAATATTAATTATTGAACCAGATGTTTTTTGCAAATGAGGAATTGCCTCTTTAGTAAATCTAAACTGTCCTGTAAGATTTACATCTAAAACTTCATTCCATTCTTCTTCTTCAATTTCATGTAATTGTTTTATTTGTGGAAAAATCCCTGCATTGTTTACTAGAATATCTAATCTTCCAAATTTCTCAATAGTTTTTTTTACAATATTTTTAACATCATTTGTATTTCGAATATCCCCTGCAATTCCTATACAATTAGAAATTTCTGAAGATACTTTTTCTAATCTTTTACTATCTTTTCCTGTAATGATAACTGTTGCACCGTTTTCTGATAACATTTTTGCAGTAGCTAATCCTATTCCCCTACTTCCACCAGTTACTAGCGCAACTTTATCTACAAATTTCAATAATTTTTTTGCTAAAAATTCGTAATTTATAGATCGATCATTCTATATCAGGTATAAAATATTTCAAAAAAAGTATTAAAAAATTATAATTTATTATCTAAAATATTAAATAGTTAAAGTTGCTATAGTATATAATGTCGAAAGTTATAATTCCTATCGACTAAAATTGCGTAACCCCGCAGAACTAAAAAGGCAATCATGTGCTTAGGCACTGACCACGAGAGGGAATCTCTCATTGTTCTGCAGTTTAGGGGGTTTCGCCTTTCTTTAATTTTGTAAAATATCTACTGAAACTGAACCCATTACATTTCCATTTGGATTAATTGAAATCTCCACTTCACCTGATTCTGGTATATTGAAAGAATGTGTACCATCATATTCCCATGTAAAATATTCTGATATTCCAGTTTGATGTAATGTATTTTTTAATTCAAAGATTTCATCAAAATTAAAATTTTCTCCTACTACTGATATTGTTAAAATTTTTGGACTACTTCCATTTGGAACAAATCTAAAAGAGTAATCCCCTTTATTGATCTCAAATGTTTTTGTATATTTTCCATTAGAATACAAATCAGGACTAGCTAAAGTTATGTGAAAAATATCATTTGTTTTTTGTGCTGATGGTTCAGATGTAAAATTTATCACAAAAATTGTAATCACAATAATTATTGGAATTATTATAATTTTTTTATTCATTGAAATATTGACTTTTTATGTTATAAAAATAAATTTCTGAATTCAATTTTCTCTAATTTTTCTAGTTAAAACTTCAATTTTTTTAAGATTATCCAAAATCCATGAATCATTAATAATATCCATAATTTCACTCATTTCAAATAATTTTGGTGTAGTAATTCCTTCTTCAAAATCATATAATTTTATGATTCTATTTTTGACATTTTCAGGTTCAATTTTTTTATTATGTGCAAAATCATTTCTTATTTCCCTTATTTTATTTAATTCATGTTGAATTTTAATTCTTGATTTCTCATCAATTTCTTTTTTGTAACTTTTATGATTTTTTATAATTCTTGATAACCAAACAATTTTTGTTCCAAATGATGCAGTTCTATCTTCATCAAATACTGTTTTTGCCCATAGAGGAAAATCATTTTTGTCTCGTAAAAATAAATCAGAAATTATTATAGTTAAAGTTGAATCTAATACTGCAGTATAACTCAAAAAATTACCTCGAATTCTATTAACTAAATTTACATATTCTTTGTCAGTAAGCTCTTTTGATTTATCAGGTAAATCAAAACCAAAAACTTCACTCATAGTTTAGTGCCTAGAAAATGGTAAATAGATTTTTGGATGATTTAGGTTAGTGAAATTTTACACCCTGTAAAGCATTTTTTACACTGGAAATTAAGTACATTTTCTTGAATTCAAATTATGCCTAGTCTTAATGATAAATGGACAAAACAAGCAAAACCAGGAATTGGTGATAAAATTAATGACACCATCAAACCTAAAGGTGCACTAAAACCTAGAATCGAGACAGGAATTAAAAAATTACAATTACAAATTAAAAAATTAGATACAATGCTATCTAGTCTTAAAGAAAAAGATGCAAAATTATTTCAAAGAATTGTTGATGCAACACAAAATCATGATACTCAAACAAGTAAAGTTTTAGGAAATGAATTAGCTGAAGTAAGAAAAGTTGTAAAAATTATGAGTAGTGCAAGAATTGCACTAGAACAAATAGAATTGCGATTAACAACATTTAGCGATCTAGGCGATACTGTAGTTGCTATCATGCCAACTATGGGATTGATGAAAAATCTCAAATCATCATTAGGTAAAGTAATGCCTGGAGCAGAAGCTGAAATTGGTCAAATGTCAGAAATGTTAGGTGGATTTATGACTGAAAGTTTCTCAGGTGATGCAGCATTTGGTATGGATGAGACAACAAATGCAGAATCTGAAAGTATTCTAAAAGAAGCTGCAGCAGTTGCTGAGAGTTCTACAGGAGAAATGTTCCCATCAGTTCCTTCTGCATCAAGTGAATCAACTGCAACTACATCAAAATTTTACTAAAAATATATTCTAAATTTTTGAAATATACTATTCTAATTTTGAGCCCATTTTATATTTTCAAAACTCTTAACTTGCAATCTAACTCTCTAAAGTATCTCTTGCTTCTTTGACTTGCTTTACTCTACTACCTTCATCATCAATAATTTTATCAACACTTGATAGTTTGTCTCGTAAATTATTAATTATAACACCAACTTCATCTGCTTCTGTTTCTACTTGTTTTCTCTTATTTGCAAGTTCTGTAATTCCTCTATTTTCCTCATCGATATACTCGCTGACCTTTTGAAGTTTTTCTTTGAGATTTTTAATATCTACTGATTCTTCTTCAATATCTTTTTCAAGTAAAGTTCTCTTGTCTTTGAGATTTTTAATCATTAAACCAACATAATCAATTGCCTCCTCTAGCTTGGCACGTTTTCCCATTAATTCTCCAATTCCAATTTGACTAGATTCAGCTGGAGCTTCTACTGTTCCTGTATTGGAACTTTCTTCAGGTCTTTCTTCTACCATTTCTCCTCCCTCATCATTCTTGAATTTGTCAAACATTTTATGATTTCTTTTCTGAAATAGGAATAAAAAGTTACTATGAGTCTCAAAGCTGACCATGTGACTGATTTTAGTCAATAAAAAAAGAAAATGGTGATTTCTCACCGATTGAATCTAGGTTTTTCATTTGGAAGATCAGATTTTTCCAAATGGTCATCATATTCAAGAAATTCTGGATTTTGGGTATTTTCAAGAAATAGAATCGAATTTACAAAGTAGATTATTTTCTCACTTTCTAAATCTGAATTTACAATATTTCCTGAAAAAATGACTTTGTAACTTAGTTTTTCAGAATCTTCAGGCAATTCATGCCCAAATTGACTATCTTTAAGCAAATTAGTAGAAATCTCTAGTTTGTTTTCTCCACTTTTTGATGCTTTTCCATCGTATAGTACAATTCCTGATTGAAGTGCATTGTAATTCACATATGCCCAGTTTGATGATTCTTCTTCAAATGATACAATTCTATCCATATCATCTTCTGAAAACTCATCAGGTAGGGAATATTGTTGAATCTGCAACTTTCCATCAACCACTTTTTCAGTAAGAATTACTCCTAATCTTTTATTTTCTAAAAGATCCGAGTTATTTTCTTCAAAGTCTGCAAACGAATAGCTTACAGATAATGGTGAAGTACCAAGCATCAAAAGGATTGCAATTACTCCAAATGATCTAGTTTGGGATTTTTTCATATCCAGGATAACATCAAAATGATACATTAGGAACAGCGAGGAATCATCCTGTTCCTTATATACAAAATTTCTTCAAAATCATCAAATTTTCTAAATTTTTTCTAAAAATATCAAAAACAGTATTTTTTGAACAAAATTGTAATTTCTAAATCAATTTTTTACGCATAAATTCTTTTTAGATTTTTGCCCCCACACAGTTTTTGCTAAAAAATAGGAATTTTTCCAAGCTAAAATACTGTTCCGCTATACGTTCCGCTATGAGGTTTCAAGATGTCCCTCATTAACTAACTAATTCTATACTATAGCATGTCAAAACAACAATACAGGTCCGAAATGGGCATAATGGGTGATATCTTAGACGTTACCGCTGATGGTGGTCGTGATGGAATCATTGTATCTGCAATCTCTCGAAAGGCTAACCTTTCTCACTATGCAGTACTAGACAAATGTGAGAAATTGGTAGAAGCAGGCTTAGTAGAGTCAGTCAAAAATGACCGAAATAGAGTCTTTCAGATTACTGAAAAAGGACTTCAATTTTTTCAAGAGTTCAAGAGATTCCAAGGTCTAGTGGAGAGCATGAATCTAAGGTATTGAGCATATGGAACAACAATTCGTACCAATACATAGGAAAGAGTCTCTTGGAGAAGATGGAATGCTTTTTGTAAGGAATGATGGCGTTATTGATACAATGGTCAAAGTACCTCTTTTGGTAGCAAGTGTGATTATTGTAGCAGCTATAATACCAATTCAATCCTCATTCAGTTCTCCTAGAACCCTAGATCTAATCATTTATCCAGATGGTTCAACACATGTTTCTACAGAAATTGATGTAGATTCACTTGCAAGTGATTATGAACTTGAACTTTTTGGAAATACAATTGATAATTTAGTAGTTGTAGATGAAAATGAATTTTTACTTGATGCTGATGTTTTAGATGATTATGCATTAATTGGAACTTTTGGTTCATCTGTAATTTCTGTAGAATATGATATACATGATTTAGTATCTAAACAAGGTAGGGTTTGGACATTTTCATTAGATGCCCCATCTGATTTCACATTACTTTTACCTAAAAATTCAGCTATTGTTGGTATGACAAATTTACCTATTGATATGAAACTAATCAATGAACAAAACCAATTAACCTTGTCTAGAGGACAAACAGAAATTGATTATCTCTTTAGTACTCCTACAATTTTTGATCCTATAGAACCAATTGACACAACATCAAAATCTGATTATCTACTGTATTCAATTATTGGTGGAGTAGTAGCAGCTATTGTTGGAGTGATTATAGCAATTACTAAAACTAAACAAAAAACTGTGAAACCAGTAGAAGAAATACAAACAATTCAAACTAAACAAAAAGATGAAATCATTGATACTGAAACAATATTCAAATTAAAACCAGACATACGTGAAGATGATAAAGAAATAGTGAAGTTTATCTCTAATAATGGAGGACAAGTACTTGAAAGCGAATTGAGAAAGAAATTCCTACAGCCAAGAACCACAATGTGGCGTGCAGTAAAAAGATTAGAACGTAATGGAATAATTGAGATTGAAAAGAAAGACCTACAAAATTTAGTAAAACTACGAAATGATATGGAGGAAGAAGAATGAAAACATTAGCAATATTTACAATATTTGTATTAATTTTTGGAACAGCATCAACATCATTAGTTAGTGATGCATATGCACAAAATGATCTCAACATTTTAGTACGTATTGCAGGACAAGCAGATACACAAATCAATAACCAACTAACAACTTCTTATGGTGCTGATCGTACTCAATGGCCTTCAGATATAGAATCTCTATATGTTAAAGGACATGCAGCAGTAGAATCAATTTCTAACTCCTTACCTGACAATCCAGAACAAGCAAAAAAAGATTTTCTTATTGCAATGAAATCATTTAGAGAAATTTCAAAAATACTTTCAGAACCAGTAACTGAATCAAAAGTTACTAGCTCTGATGTTTCTGATAAACATCTATCTAGCCAACTTGATAGAATAGAAAAATATGTTAAAACTTTAAAGACAATTTCTGAAAAACACGGTTCTGACGTTGATTTTGTACAAGTAGATATTCTAATCAGAGAAGCAAGAGTTCAAGTTGATAACGGAGTTGAAGACCCATCTGAGACAATTGATCAATTAAAACGTCTCATTAACTCTATCCAGAAAGAGATTCGTGAATATACTTCACATGGAGCATCAGATAGAGTAAAACAATTTGTAAATAAACAATTAGACAACATAGAGAGAAAATTAGTAAAAGCATTAGATGCTGACGCTGATCAGACTCAAATTGATAATGCTTATCAATTAATTGATGAAATTAGAAATTTAATTTCAGAAAATCAGATTGATAATGCAAAATTTGTTTTTCATGAATTAAATAAATTATTGAAAAATATAGAACGTTCAGTGCGTTAGATAGCATAAGCTTCATATACATTTTCTAAACAATTTGAACATGGCCTCAAAAGCAATTATTGTTGGTGTGGGAATTCCAATGATTATTGTTGGTGCTTTAATGGCATGGTTATGGGCTCCAATTGAAGGAGAATTGCAAAATCAAATTGAATTAGTTGGAAGCACTATTGGAATCTTAGGTGTAGTATTTTTTATCTCTGGATTGTTCTATTCTAAAGAACCAGTAATGCATTAGAAACTCATTGAATAAATAATGAAAAAATTTAGTATTATTGCTTGAAAGTTAGAATTTTTGAAATATTTACGTCAGTTGAGGGAGAAGGTATTCTTTATGGAACAAAAACTCTCTTTGTAAGACTTGCAGGATGTCCCTTTACTTGCTTTTATTGTGATACCAAAGAATCTCTTCCACTTGATTCTGGGACTGAATATTCTATTGAAGATGCAAACAAGCTAATTGATTCAAATTTAAAAAAACAAACATACAAAGTAAATTTTACAGGAGGAGATCCATTAATTCAACATCAAGCAGTTGCACAACTTGCAAAACATATCCAAGAAAAAAATATTCCAACATATCTTGAATCATCATGCTTTGATGTTGAGAAATTCAATCATGTTTTACCATTTATTGATATTGTAAAAATTGAATTTAAAACAAAAGATTCTGAATTTGTAGAAGAAAAAATTTATGATAAATTCATTACTCATACAATGAAATGTTTAGAGTCATCAGTTAATGCAAAGAAAACTACTTTTATCAAAATTGTTGTAAGCTCTAAAACAAAATTAGATGATTTTAAAGAATTGACAAATCAAATTTTTAGTACTGTTTCAAAAAATAATATTTCAGGTTTTGTAATTCAACCAACATATGGTGTTTCTGAGCCATCATTGGATCTTTTATTGGATTTGTATGATATTGTATATCCAAATTACATTGATGTCAAAGTTGTCCCCCAATTACACAAATTCATTGGTGCACCTTAGATAACTTTCAGCCTAAAATTCTGATTAGGTTCAAATACTAGAAAAATTCTGTGAAATTATTAAAATGAATGATGATCGTGTAAAGAAACTCATTAGAGAATTAATCATTGAAGTTGGTGAGGATCCTACCCGTGAGGGATTACGTGAAACTCCTGAAAGAATTGCCAACATGTACAAAGAAATCTTTGGTGGATATGATTCTGATTCAGAACTAGCTGTACAATTTTCTGAAGATTCTGATGTAGTAATTGCAAGAGATATTCAATTTTATTCAATGTGTGAACACCACATGTTACCATTCTTTGGAAAAATACACATTGCATATTCCCCAAATGGTAGAGTTTTTGGAATATCAAAACTGGTTAGATTGGTTGAGAAATTTTCAAAGAGATTACAAATTCAAGAACGTTTGACTAAAAATATTGCAGATGAACTATTTTCTCAAGGAGTAAAGGGAGTTGTAGTTTTAGCAGATGCTGAACACCTATGTATGAAAATGCGTGGTGTTAGAAATGATGCAACTCTTTCATCATCAGCTTTTAGAGGAATTTATGAAAATAAGGAAGAAAAAGCAGCAATTATGACACTAATTAGAAAACGTGCCTCAGATTCTTACGTTTAGTGATACTGAAAAATTAAATAATCTAAATTTTTGATGATTGACATGGGAGTGCATCCAAATATTCACATTCCAAAAGAATCGTGGCCTCATTGGACATGGTATGCAATAGAAGTTGTAATTGTAATTGCAGTATCATTATTGATTTCAAGAGAAATTACTAATTCCATTGAAGGACTAACCCCTGAAATACAAAATTATTTGTTCATTGGAATTATGGGGATTGGTTTTTTAATTTGGTATGTGGGAATCAGAAAAATTATTCTGACAAAATTTCTTAGAAACGGTTACTAGAATTTATTTTAGATATTTTGTTTTATCTTTAATTCCAGCTTTATCAAATGCAATCTTTCTGTTATTACAAGACTCACAAACACCACAATGATATTTTTTACTTGCATAACAACTCCATGTTTTAAAAATAGAGTCACCTAAAATCTTGATTCCTGATTTTAGTAAATCACTTTTTGATAATCCTTCACGATATGGTGACCAAATTTTTATTTTCTTTCTTAATTTTGAATTTATTCCATCAATTTCTCCTTGATTAAATGCAGCCTCTAATTTTTTTGCAAAAACTGGTCTACAATCAGGATAATGTTTGTCTCCAGTATGTGCACCATAAACAACTAGAGAGGCATTAAGAGTATATGCCCAAGCTGATGCAACTGACAAAAATACTGCATTTCTAATTGGAACTACAATTGAATATTCAAATTTACTTGGAATCTTCCTTTTTTTGCTTGTTAAAACATTAGAATCACCATACAAGTCTTTCATAAAACCAATATCGATAATTTTATGTTGTTTTAACCCTAATTTTTTTGCAAAAGATTTTGCAGCATTAATTTCCATGTCTGCTTTTTGTCCATAAGAAAATGTAATTCCATACAGATCATACTTTGATTTTAAAAAAGAAACTGCACAAACAGAATCTATTCCTCCACTAAAAACAATAACTGCTTTTTTCATAAACACTCATCTGAAATTATTTTGAATCAACTGCACCTTTACTAGGTTTACAGATAACTACTTGAGATTCAGTTTTTGTAGAAGTAAATCCTTTAGACATTGCTTGACTGATTTTTTTCAAATTAGAAGATTTTTTTGAAAATGCTATCACTGAAGGTCCAGCACCACTAATTGTAACACCTGTTGCACCAGCTTTTAGGGCATTTGCTTTTACTTTAGAAAACCCTGGAATCATATGTTGTCTTGCAGGCTCTACTATCACATCTTTAATTGAATTTCCAATCAAATCCAAATCTTTTTTTAAAAATCCAGCAACAATTGCTGATGCATTTGATAGATTCACAATACTATCAGTTAATTTTACATTTTTTGGAATAACTCCTCTTGAAACTTTGGTTTTCTTTTTTGGTACAACAAGTTTTGGAACTGCAATACACATTCTAAGATTTGTTGGTGCATCTATTTTGGTTACATTCAAAGGATTAGTTTTGACAATTACAAATCCACCTAATACAGAAGCTGCAACATTATCATAATGAACAGTTCCTGCACTTGCTTTCTCACCATATCCTGCAAATTCCACTAAAGAGTTGTTATCTAATTTTAATTTGAATAATTTATCAAATGCAACGGCTGCAGCTGCAGCTGATGCTGCACTACTTCCCATTCCATATCCTGCAGGAATACCTTTCTTAATTTTAATTTCAATCCCATCTTTAATTTTGAATTTATTTTTCATGTTTTTTACAACTAATCCTGCGGTATTATTTTGAGGATTTGTAGGAATATTATCATCTGTAACTATTGAAATTCCATTTTTTGTTTTAGTTAGAGTTACTGTATCATAAAATGCATCTACTGCTAACCCAAATACATCAAATCCTGGTCCTAAATTTGCAGTAGATGATGGTGCATTGATTGTAATACTTGATACCACTAGTCTTCTACCTCTTCACCTAAGTTAAGAATTCTGCTCAAAGCTCCTTCTAAATTAATAAATCCATCTCCGGTAACATTTGAAATTGGAATTAATCCTTGTGCAAATCCACTCAGATTTAATCCACGTAAAATGTTTGTAGTTAGAGTATAGGTATCCCCATCTGCTTCATCAGCTATTGCATTTTCTAATGTATTCAAACTTGTTGACCATTTTAAAATATTATTTAATTTTGTTCCAATGATATCTGTTTTAGTTAATACATTAACTGTTGGTAAATTCAAACGTAATCTAATTGATGTAGCTAACAATGCAATTGATACAAAATTTACTGGGGATGTAATTAATGCACCATCAAAAAGAAAGATATTCGTTTTATCTTCAGATGAAATATTTTCTACAAGAAAACGTCCACTAGAACGATATGCAAATAATTCAATTTGACCAGGAGTATCTACAATTAGATAGTCTGGATTAACTCTGTTTACTTGATCTTGGATTTCATCAATTTTTGAGGCAATCAAATCATTTGCCATAATTAATGCACCATTAGGACCTAAATCATATTGCTGCATTACTGATACAATATCTACATAATCTCTTACATCAATATCACAAGTGTATGGCATACTTTCTACACCTGGATCTAAATTTAGGGCAGCTGCAAATGCACCATTTTTTGTATAATATTCAAGTAATTTTGATGTTAATAGTGATTTTCCTGAACCTGCTGTACCTGAAACAAAAACTGTTTTCAACTATCTGGTTCTTTTTTGCTTATATTTCAAACTAGCTTGTCTCTGTTTTGAAAATTCCAAATTGGTATTGAAAAACCCATTAAATTTCCACTTTATCTTTAAGTAAATATGCTATGATCTATTTGTGGAAAAAACAGTATTTCAAAAAGAAGCCTATCTCAAAGATTTAGTTTTACAATTACTCCACAAAAAAAACTTTACTGATTATGACATGCTAGATTCTTTATTTACAGAAATTAAAGAAGAATTTCAAAATCAACATTAAAGTAGATTTTTACGCCTAAATTCAGGCATGAAACAATTGTAGAGTAAAATTTTACTTAACTTTCATATTTGATCCCATAAAAATTTCATTCAGATGAATTGGAGATTAGTTGCCATACCTGTAACATTAATTCCTATTTTTATAATTGCATTTCAATTTGATATCAAAATAGAAGATATTTTGGCAATTGGACTTTTGCCATTTGTTGGTGCAATTGTTGCTATAATGATTAAACTAGGTCTTCAAGGAATAAAATTTGCATATATCACAAGAAAATATCTTGGTCATTTTGATTCTTTTTGGAAATTAATTGGAGTTAGAGTTGGAAGTGAGTTTATCAAATTTACAACTCCTATGTTTATTGGTGCAGAATTTGTTGTAATTTACTATTTACACAAAAAAGGTGTTAAACCATCAAAAGCAATGTGGATTGCAATTATGGATATTGTAACTGAAGTATTTGCTGCTGGTTTGTTGGCAATAATGGCGGGAATAATTGCATTAATGAATGGAGCATATGTTGTTGCAACTGTAATTTTAGCAACTAGTATTATAATTACATCTTTGTGGTTGGTAATGTTTTTCCTATCATCAAAACATACATTCCAAGTTCCACAAGCATTAGGAAATTTAGTTAAAAAACTTGGAAAAGAAAAAGGCGCTAAATACATTGATCAAACTAATTCTTGGATGGAAGAGGTATGCACAATGAGTAGAGAAAATCTAAAAACTTCTGAATCTAAAAAAATATTCACAGTTTCATTTGTTATATCACTTGCATCTTGGACATTTTATGGAATTTCATTTATGATAATTGCAATGGGAACAGGATATGTCATTAATGCATTTGATTCTATAATGGCAGTAATGGGTGCTAATGCAATAGGTAACTTACCAATAACAATTGGTGGTTCTGGTTTAGCAGAATTTGGAATCATTGCATATCTAAATAATTTGAATCCATTTGATTTTACTATAACTGAGGGAATTGTTGGTTGGAATGAAGTAATTGGATGGAGAATTGCAACATATTATGTTCCAATTGTAGTTACGTGGTTACTTTTAGTTAAATTAGCCTTGAGTAAAATTTCAAAACCCCAATCTAATTAGAAACCACTTTATCTTTAAACAATTTTTTTAATTTGTGGATTTCAAAAACAAAACTATTCTAATTACTGGTGCATCTTCTGGAATTGGTAAACAAACTGCAATAGAGTTTGCAAAAAATGGCGCCAATTTAATTTTAGTTGCAAGGAGAAAAGAAAAACTTGATTTAGTTGCACAAGAATTGGAAAAATTTCAAACATTAGTTATTGTTTGTCCATGTGATGTTTCTGATAAAGACCAAGTAAAAGAAATGTCAAAAATTGTTTTAGAAAAATTTGATTCAGTTGATATTTTAGTTAACAATGCAGGTTTTGCAATTTATGGTTTAGTATCTGATTTATCAATTGATGAAATTGAATCTCAAATGAAAACAAATTATCTTGGAATGGTATATTGCATCAAAAATTTCCTTCCATTAATGCTTGAAAAAAAATCAGGTCATATAGTCAATGTTGCATCAGTTGCTGCAAGCTTTGGTTTACCTGGAATCGCTTCATACTGTGCATCAAAATTTGCAATGTTAGGTTTTTCTGAAGGTCTAAAACATGAATTGAAAAATTCTGGTGTTGGAATTACTGTTGTTAGTCCAATTATGGTCAAAACTAACTTTTTTGATCATCCTTCTTTTGAAACCATGCCAAAATATTCACCAACATCTCTTAGTTCTAAAACTGTTGCAAATGCAATCTTAAAGGCATCCAATTCCCCTAGGTTGGAAATCATTGTTCCATCTGCGGTTAGAGTGGCTGTTTGGTTAAAAAACACATTTCCATATTTTATCAACCCTATCTTGGGAAAATCTTTCAAAAATCAATTAAAATCTAAAAATTAGTTTTATTCTTCTTCAGTATCATCTGTAGCCTCATTAGAGCCTACTTCCATTAATTCTAGAGATTTTAATTCAAATTGATAAATTGCTTTCATATCAATTTCTTTTTCTTTTTCAAGAAACTCTGAGCATTTTTTACTTAATGGAGCTTTATGTTGATCAAAAACAAATTCATAAACTTCACCTTTTAGTAAATCATCCATCTTGATGTCTTTTACTACATCCATAGTTACAATATGTCGTCCATCTTCTACATTTTCATACAATTGTATGTCAACTTTATTGTCTTCATAATAAAATTCTAAAATATATCCTGCCTTTTTCATCTCTTCAGGTTTTTTGAATTTTGCATTTTGAATTTCATCAGTAACCCATTCTGGAATTTCATCTTCTTTCTTTTTTACCATAATAAGTTCACTCTAGTTTTCTGCTTTTTCTTTTTTACTCTTTGACCACCATTCTAAATAGTCATCATGTTTATCATCACGAGTTCTTTCTTTTTGATTCAGTTTGTATCTAATATCTGAAATTTCTTCTCTTGTAGCATACAAACCACATCTCTTACAAACAAAGTGTCTTCGATTTTTTTCATCCATCTTCATTGGAATTTCAATTTCATCAAATAATTTGAACAATGCATCTCTGCTTCTGTCTTCTTCTTCTGGAAAATCTTCTATGTACTTTGCTTCAATTTTCTTTTTTTCTCTTCCAGCACATTCAGGACAGTTAGGCACTGTGAACTGACTTAATATTTTCCATAAAAGCGTTCCCACATTCTATACTGATCGATATTAATCTGACACGCGGATTTTTTCATCATCCCTTTCGGTCCGTTCGCCCATCGAAATCCCGCGTGCCAGATGAGCGAAATTCTAAAAATTATGTATTATCTCTTTTCTTCTAAGATTTCAGCAGCAATCTTGGCTGAATTTTCTGCTCCATTAGGAACAAAGTTTTTTGAAAATTCATTCAAATTCCCTTCAAATTCCTCATAATTCTCTTTAATTTTGGAAATTGCATGTGTTACTTGGCTTGTTTTAATGGCCAAAACCCCTAGATTTTTTTCATGAGCCCATTTGATGTTATTTGTATGCTCATCATAAATTGGAATTCCAATGATTGGTTTTGATTTACCTCCCATAATTTCACCCATTACAGTGTGAGAGCCATTAACAACTGCATATTTACACAAATTAAGAACTGTATCTTTTTCTTGCTCTGAAAGAAAACCAATATCAATCTGAATCCAATCAATTTTTTTCTCAACAGCTTCTGAAATTGAATATTTTTTACCATCTTTTCCAATTACTCTATCAATTGTAGACTCGTTTCTTGCATGTGAAATTATTCTTTTCTCATTTTTCATTTCACTTTGATGAAACACTTGTTCATATCTTTGACCAGTTCCATCATTAGTTGATTTATTTCCAGTTCTCATCCAATAACCAAAATCATTATTTTCAATAAGTTTTTCAATATTTGTTGTTTCTATTTTTTTAATTTGTTTACTATTTGTAAAATGACCTACATACGTTACTTTTTCTTTAGCTTCTTCAATGAAATTTAGATTATACTCACACATTGTATATGGAGGTGGAGAATCTGCAACAAGAATTTTTGATGCTTTAGAAATTTGTTTTGCAACAAAAATTAATGATGGATAGAGATATGATCTTGAATTATACAATTTTGGTCTAAACTGATTTGTTATAAACAAACTTGGAATGTTTCTATTTTTTGCTAAAATATTTGATCCCATATCTCCATCATTAATTACAAGATCAAATTTTTCTTTATTGTAGAGTTTTCTTTCTTCCCTAAGATAATTTATGATTTGTCTAATTAGTGAGGGATTATTTTCAATTGGTAATAGAATATTTAGTAATGATTTTGAAACACTAGGACCAAATTTCCCATCAATTGGTGTTGGCATTAAAATCTCATGAATTTTTTCTTTTTTGTCTGGAATTTTTTTAATTAATTTTTCATAAACATGATCTTTACTAGAATAGTGAACATCAATTTCATCTTTAATGTAATCTCCTAATACTTCATCTAGTCTCATCATTCGTGAATAGTGTCCACTCCCCCATGGATAGATGAATTCTCCTATTTTGAGCACAATATGAAACGAATTATGCCTGTTTAAATTCTCAATGATTTTCTTCTAATGAATCTAAAATATCATGAACGTTGTTAAATCCAACTTTGATTGAGATTGTTTTTTTTGTTTTAATGGCATAGTCCACTTCTTTTTTCAAAAAAGAAGGAATTTCATTACTAGTAAAAATCAATTTTTCTAATTTTTTCATATTTTTTTCAATTCCTATCTCTTTTGCATCATCAAACAAATTACTATCAACTCCTGCAAGAGGAATTAATGGAATCTTTTCTCTCTCAAATACAATTTTTGATGAATTATCTATAAAATCAGAAGAAAATACTAGTGGAGATAAAGCAAGTGATATTCGACTATTTGTTTGTCTTATCATAATTTCTAATATGGAATTTACATAAATTAAATAATTTTTTACCCCACTAGATTTTATTTTCAAATGATAAAATTCCAATTCAATTTTTTCTTTAACTAATCTTGGAATAATTTGATTAATTGATTTTACAATGTTTAGTAATTCAGATTTTTGTCTATAACAAACAATAATTTTTGTATCATAACCCTGTTTAATTGTCTCATAACATGAAACTGCAGATAATTCATCATATACTGCACAAATGGTTTTTTTGTTTTGTGATTGGTATGGTATTCCATTATTTCCTTTATCTGAAAAAATAGAAATGTATGCATTGTTTTTTGTTAGATATGTGTATAGTAGTTTATCAAAATTTTCATCAGTTCCTGGATGAGCACCTAAATTAGATTTTTTTTCAATAATGCTTGATGTTGCAGCAATCTCTACATCTTTTACTAGAAATCCTTTTGAATTTCCTTCCACTTTTACTAGAAATCTTTCACTTTTTAGGAGTAAATTACCACTAACTGTAGTAATTTCTGATACCATATCTTGAAAATTATTTTTTATTTGTCTTGCAATTATTATTTTTTCAATACCAAATAGTAAATTAATTGCAGATGATGCAAAGACTGGATCATTTGCATTAACTAGAATTACATCATCGTCACGTTTAATGGATTTGAATTGTTGATTTTTTATCTTTAGAATTTTTTTGATATTTAATATTAATTGTGGAATTTTATTTTTTGAAAATATTGTGGGAAATACTACAACATATGATATTTCATTCATATTTTCTATTTTGAAATGTACTTGTTTATAATTTAGGACAAAACTTTAGGTAATCAATATAAAACAAATACTTCAAAACATAATGTGGCAAAATTCACTCAAGAACAAGTAGATGAACTAAACTCAAAAATTAAAACAACTGAAGAAGCATTACAGTGGGTTTCAGATAATCTTCATCCTAAAGTTGCAAAAGCATCAAGCTTTGGAGCAGAAGATGCTGTTGTAATGGATATTATGTTAAAAATTAATCCAAAATTTAGATTTTTTACACTTGACACAGGACGATTACCACAAGAAACCTATGACATTATTGATGTTGTAAGTAAAAAATACAATATCTCAATTGAAGTGTTATTTCCAGATACAAAAGAAGTTGAAGATATGGTTAAAGAAAAGGGAATGAATCTTTTCTATGAAAGTATTGATAATAGAAAGCTATGTTGTGATATTCGAAAGGTACATCCAATGAACAAAATGTTGGGTACTTTAGATGGTTGGATAACTGGTTTAAGACGAGAACAGACCAAAAATCGAGAAAATGTAACAATTTTTCAATTAGATCATGGTCATGGAGGAATTTTAAAAATTAATCCAATTGTTGATTGGACTTGGGATCAAATTCAAGAATACATTAAAAAAAATAATTTACCTTACAATAGTCTTCTTGACAAAGGATACCCAAGTATTGGATGTGAACCTTGTACTCGAGCAATAAAGCCTGGGGAGGATATTCGTGCAGGAAGATGGTGGTGGGAACAAGGAGGTAACAAAGAGTGTGGCCTTCATATAGACCCTTGATAGAGGATTTATCATGTCAGAGAATAATTCAATCAAACCACATGGTGGAGTACTAGTAAACAGAATTAACAAAATTGATTCCACTGGGTTATTCTCAATTACAATTAGTGAAGATCTTGCAAATGATGTAGAAAATATTGCAGATGGAATTTTTAGTCCTTTAGAAGGATTTCTAGGACAACAAGACTTTGAAAGTGTTGTATCTCGTGGAAGATTAGCAAATGACTTGGCATGGACAATACCAATTGTTCTTGATGTTGATGAAGATATTGCCTCAAAAATGAAAGAAGCAGGAGATGTTTTATTACAAAATCCAGATGGAATTGGAATTGCAGTATTACATGTTAGTGAGACATTTACTTTTGATAAAGAAAAAACAGCTCAAGGAGTATACGGCACTACAGATTCTACTCATCCAGGTGTTGCATATACAATGTCAATGAAAGATTATTTGGTTGGTGGAAAAATTGATTTTATCCAAAGACCAAACGATACTGAAATTAGAAAAAATAGATTAACTCCAATTCAAACCAGAGAAGCATTTGCACAAGCTGGATGGAAAACAATTTGTGCATTTCAAACTAGAAATCCACCACATGTAGCACATGAAATGCTACAAAAAACATCAATAACAACTCGTGATGGTGTATTTGTAAACCCAGTAATTGGTAAGAAAAAATCAGGAGACTTTGTAGATGAAGTGATTGTAAAATGCTATGAAACCATGATAAAATCATACTATCCTGAAAATAGATGTCGTCTTGGAACATTACATACACAAATGAAGTACGCTGGTCCAAAAGAAGCAATACATCACGCAATTATGAGACAAAACTATGGTTGTACTCATATTATTATTGGACGTGATCATGCAGGTGTTGGAAAATTCTATGATCCAATGGCTGCACAAAAAATCTTTGATGATTATCCAGAATTAGATATTTCACCAGTATTTTTCCCACCATTCTTTTACTGTAGAAAATGTCTTACATACACAACTCCAAAAGCATGTCCGCATGATAATGATGTAAAAGAGCAAATCAGTGGAACAGCACTAAGAGAGATGATTCAAAATGGTCAAGCACCTTCCGAATTTATTTTAAGACCTGAAGTTGCTAAAGTAATTTTAGATCACCCAAAACCGTTTGTTGATTAGATTTTTATTCAATCAAACTAGATTCAATTTGTGAAGTATATCCTTGCACTAGTTTTGTTTATGGGATTTTTAATAACTCCTGCATTTGCTCAAGAAGTGAAAAATCCTTCATTAATTATTGACTCAATTGAAATTCCTGCAGAAAATTTCAATTTTGTATTACGAGATGCAGAAATTGTAAAACTAGGAGATATTCATGCTGTTAGCTGGCAAGTTACAATTGATAATAATTTACTTTATGCAAATCCTGATGGAAATGCTGTATTGCGATTATACAATCAAGATTCTGAAGACAGATTCATTGAAGTAGGAATGGGACCTAAGCCTGATAACAAATTTTGGGTTGCAGTTACCACTGAAAAAGAGGGATACATTGTAGTTCACAAAGATTTGGATAGAGGTTGGTATCCTGAGATAAAATCAATCATATCATACACTGACAAAGCAGGATTAACAGTAAACAATGGTGCAAGAATTGTTGTAACTAATTTGGATATTGGACAGTTTGCAATTGATTCGTACTCTGTACATGGAAAAGAAGGTACAACTGATCCCCCTGCAGTAAACTCTGGAAGTTTAATTCTTGATTTTCTATCTGGCGATCCTGCAAAAAACATCTTTGCATTTTTCCCATTTTATGTAGCAGCAGGTATTGGAATTATAGTTGCAGTATTGTTTCTAACTAAGAAGCGAACTTAGTTTTATAATATTTACAATTTTTCTTTATCTTACACACATCACACATTGGAGAAATTGGTTTGCAAATATTTTGACCATACATTACAAATGTATCATTAATGTCAATCCAATATTTTTTCTTTATAATTCTCATTAACTCTTGTTCTGTATCTTCAGGATTTTTTGTTTTAACTAGTCCTAGTCTATTTGAAATTCTATGAACATGAATATCAACAGGAATTGCTGGTTTTTCAAATGCATACACCAGTACACAGTTTGCAGTTTTACGACCAACTCCAGGTAATTCCACTAGTGTATCTAAATCATCAGGAACTTTGCCTTTGTATTTTGTATTAATTATTTTTGCAACTTCGATTATTCTTTTTGATTTAACACGAAAAAATCCAATTGATTTTATTATTTTCTCTACATCTTTTACTTTGGCATTTGCAAGTTGTTTTGGATTTTTGTATTTTGCAAATAATACTTTGACTGCCTTTGTTGTAGCCTCATCTTTAGTCCTTGCAGAAAGAATTGTTCCAATTAGAATACTAAATGGACCTGTTTGAGCATCATGAAGATCTCTTAGTGCAGTAATTCTTGGAGGTTTTACAGCATTCATTGTATTTGTCATGCCACGGAGAATTTTTTCCATTTTAATCTGAAAAACTACAAACAAGTATTATAACTGTAATAATGAATAATTTTCATTGGAATTAACTAGAGAAGAAGAATCTGCACTCAAAGGTGAACATGGAGAAACAATGCAGATGGCATACCGTATACTTGTTGCAACAGGTGAAGCAACTGATGCTGAAAAACTAATTCCAATAGAATGGACTCATCTTTCAGGTGTAAATTACAATACAATTGGTGATGCGGGAGAGGAATTTCTTTCTAGTGTTAGTAAAGATGCACGAGTTAAAGTAAAAACCACACTTAATCCAATGGGATTTGATATTGATAATGTTTCAAACTATGGATTAGATGAAAATTTTATCTCAAAACAACTATCTATAAAAAATTCTTATGAAACAATGGGTGTTACTCCATCATTTTCATGTATTCCATACGAAATTTTTGATATTCCAAAAGATGGAACCCAAGTTGCATTTGCTGAAAGTAATGCTGCAATTCATGCAAATTCTTATGATAATCTAAAAACAAACAAGGAAAGTGCATTTAGTGCACTAGCCAGTGCATTAACTGGAAAAAGTCCAAACTCTTCATTACGAAAAGAAGAAACACCAAATATTACAATTAACATGAAAATAAAAAATCCAAATGAACTATCATATGGGATGCTTGGATTTTTTGCAGGTAAAGTTGGAGATACATCTGTAAATATTTCAGGTTTATCAAATATGGATAATCGTCAACAAAAAGCAATGTGTGGAGGAATGGGAACATCAGGCACATGTGCAAAATTTATTTTTGGAGATGGAGATTCTGATTGTGAAAAAATTGATTTTGATGAAAAAGAACTACAAAATGTTCATGATGAACTAAACACTGCAGAAAATGGTGATATCATTACACTTGGCAGTCCACAATTAGGGTTAGAGGAAATTACTGAACTGTCTCAAAAACTAAAGGGTCGTTCATTTAAGAAAAGATGTATGGTATTTACTCCAAGAACTGTTAAAGTTCAAATGCAAAAACTAGGTTATACAAATGAATTAGAAAAAGCTGGATGTGAAATTCTTTCTGATTGTTGTACATGTCTTACACCATTAATTAACAAAGACAATGTAGATGCAGTTACAACAAACAGTATCAAAGGTGCATTTTATTTAAATAATTCTAATAAAGTTGGTGTTAATCTAAAACCATTATCAGAAATAATTGAAGATGAGACAAAATGAATAAAGTTCTAGTTGCAGGAAAAGTCAATGGCACTATTTTAAAATCAAAAGATTCTATCAACTTTTTAGGAACAGTAGATAAAAAAACTGGAATAATCAGTGACAAGAATCATGATCTTTATAACAAATCACTAAAAGATTCAATTCTAGTATTTCCATCAGGGGTTGGAAGTAGTGTTGGAGCATATACAATTTATTCAATAAAATCAAATGATGTTGCACCTCTTGCAATGATTTGTAAAAAAGCAGATTTGACAGTAGCTACTGGATGTGCCCTTGCAAATATTCCCTTAATTACAATTTCTGAGCAAGAATTTTCTTCATTAGAAAATGGAATGAAAATTACACTTGATACTGAAAATTCTACTCCAATTCTTCATTGATAAAATTCTGCATTTCGGCATTACCAACGTCTACTTCTTTGATTTGACTTTTTCCTGCAGGCATTACACGCACAAAATCATCAATAGTAATTTTTTTTGTAATTTCTTCATAAATTTTTAAAAATTCTATTCTAATTTTTTTGGCAGCATCAACCATTTCTAATCCATGAGGTTCAATTATTGCATAGCAGATAGAATTTTTCTTTATTGTTTCAGGTGGCCCACATGTTAATGCGTACCCATCTTCTTGTGGAATAATTCCAACAGCTAAAATGAGATTTCCTGGATTGATAAAATTTCGTTGCCCTTCAATTGTAAATGATCCTTTTGGGAGAAATTCCCCGCTTGGTGCTGATTTTTTTACTTGTTCTGGATGTACCCAATATGCCTTAACACCATAGAGTCCTTCTCTCCATGCACGACTAAAACAAACTGTAGCATGAGCTACTTCATTCATACTGGAATCAGGTGCATTTTCTGCATCTTTGATAATAAAAAATGGTGAACCAAAAATATCTGCATGAAATATTTTGTCATTTTTTACTAAATGTTTTCTAACTACTGCAGAATTTGATGCAGCATCTCTTCCTCCAACTACTAAGAAATCTTCAGATGAATTAAACCACCTATACCTTTCATACCAATTTTTCTTTCTGATTTCTGTAATCATCATTATGTCTTGTTCCAATTCTGTTTTATTTTGTAATTTTTCTAATTTTTTCTCAGTTTTTAATTTAATATCTTCAATTGATTTGATTGCACCTGATTGTTTTTTTGCTTCATTAAATAATACTGATGCTATTGATTGTAATGGAGATTTTGTATTAATTTTTATTTTTTCATCTTGAACAATAATTAATGAAATTCCTTTTTCACTAGTTAGTTTAGCATTATTTGTAGCTAGAATTTCTTGTGCTGATGCATCTTCTATTGATATTATTCCACTTGAAATCATTTGGTATAGTGAATTTGCAACGTTTGTAACATTTTTTGATCTTTCTTTGACTGTTTCAATGGCTTTTTGTTGCTCTGAAATCTGAGTTTGTAGTTCTTTGATTTTTTTATCAGAAGCACTTGACTGAATTGATTTTCCCTTTGTAACAATATTATTTGTAAATACTGTATCTAATCCATCAATAAAACTATCAGCTGGAGTAATTTCCCCATCCAATTTCCCTAATTTTACTGGAAGAACTTCTATTTTTTCATTTTTTACAATAATTGGTTCATGATTCCCTGTTGTAACATTAGCAACTATTTTTTTTGTTGTCTCAAAAATTACTCTTATCTCATCATCAGTTAATAGATTACCAATTTTTTTCCCATCAACATTTCCAATATCAAAAATTCCCTCAACATATTTTTTAGGCAATCCCAAAGTTCTACCAAACCATTTTGCAGCAACAAGATCAGTAGTTTTTAGTTCATCAAAATCTGATTGAGCAATATTAAAAATATCTAATCCACTATTTGGTGGAACAACATACTCTAATCCAACACTTAGTTTTCTATGTCTAACTTCAATTGAATGCTGTAAAGCTAAAATTTTCATCTCATTACTACATAGTAAAATATTCCCATCTCCAAAAAATTCCCCAACTAGAACAAACTCTTTTCCAAATCCTTCAAAAGTAAAATAAGCAATTCGCTCTGCTCCAATCTGTTCAATTTTTTTTAATTTTAATCTGAGTAAATCACTACGTAGTCTTTTGAGTAATCTGTTTGGTTCCATTTGATCGATTTTTACTTTAGTTAACCAGACACCTGAAGTTGATACCATCATGAACAGATCACTTTTTTCAGTGTGATGAAGTTTGAAGAGAATACTATCTTTAGTGATTCCGTAAATATTGCTGATATAGTATCCTTGAACTTGTTCTGAAATTGTATCTACTAAATATCGTAATTCTATACCGGCTAACCCCATAATTGTTCTATTTTTTGTCTAAAATTATACCCTTACTATAACATGCTCAAAGTTTTACCAAAGATATTAAACATGGTTTGCTCGAGTCACGCTAGAAATTTACTTTGGCTAAATTCAAAAAGAAAAAATCTGAACCTACACCTGGATCTAATGATTCCAAGGATGAATCTATAGAGGAATCAGTTGAAGTACCTGAAATAGAAAAATCTGAACCTACACCTGAATCCCCAAAAGTACCAGTAGAAAATGAAGTTGAAAAAAGTGAGAAAGATAGAAAATTAAACAAATTATTTTGGATGCGTGTTGCTCTAGCTATTATTGCTGGAACTGCAGCAACTTTCATCTTTGAGGATATTGAAGGCGAAGAAAGAAGATGGTCATCAATTGGATTTATGATTATAGTATTTTTTGGAACAATAATTGTTGCAAAGGGCATGAAAATGCAATTACCATCATCAGATAGAAAGAAAATTGTAACACAAGCTATTGGAAGCTATGTATTTTTGTACTTGTTTTCTTGGATTGTAACTTATACACTAGTAAACATAAGCAGTGGTTCTACTGGAATTAATCTTTAGAATTTTAATTCAGTGATGATATATGTGGAATTACAAAACACCTGGTATTCCTGATGAATTGTTTGAAAGAATAGATAAAGTTCCAATCACAAAAGAAGAAGTTAGAACCATACAAATTAGTAAAGCACGATTAAAACCTAGACAAATAGTATATGATGTTGGTTGTGGAAGTGGTTCAATTTCAATTGAAGCATCACTACAAGTTGAATCAAATGGTAAAGTTTTAGCAATTGATTATGATGAGAATGCAATTGCATTAACTAGAAAAAATGCAGAAAAATTTCAATTAACAAACATTACAACAATTCATGGCAATGCAAAAGAAAAAATCTTAGATTTAGAGCAAGCTGATGCAATTTTTATTGGTGGAACAGGTGGTGATACAAAAGAAATTGTAGAGTTGGCACAAAATAAGCTAAAATCTGGAGGAAGAATAGTTATTGGCATTATTTTGATAGAGACATTAGCATCAGTACTACAAATTTTAGATAAATTACAGTTTGAATCAATAGATATTACTCAAGTCACCATATCCAAGAGCAGAAAAACCACAACTGGAACTATGATGCTTGCACGAAATCCTGTTACTGTGATATCTGCTACTAAGGTATAATCTAGATTTTTAATTGGGAAAAAAACAGTATTTTTCATGCCTGGATTAATTGGAATAGGAGTGGGTCCTGGAGATGTTGATTTGCTTACAGTCAAGGCAGTCAAGGCAATTCATAATGCTGATATCATCATGTGTCCAGCATCTAAAGAAGAAAGACCTAGTATTGCATTATCAGTAATTGATTCTATTATAGATAAATCAAAAAATCAAGAAATTATCAAATTAATTTTTCCAATGACAAAGGACAAAGACATTCTTGAAGCATCTTGGAAAAAAAATGCCAAAATAATGGCTGAAACTGTTTTGAAAGGAAAAAATGTTGTATACATAACAGTAGGCGATCCGTATCTCTATAGTACTTGGATTTACATGCATAGAGATTTGAAAGAAAAATACCCTGACATGGATATCAGCGTAGTTCCAGGAATTGTTTCAATCTTTTCTTTTGCTTCTAAAGTTGGTGTTAGTGTTGCAGAAGGTGCTGAAAAAGTTGCAATTATTCCATCATGCTATGATTTGAGTAGCGTAAAAGAAATTGCCAAACATTCTGAATCAATGATATTTCTAAAAGATGGTAGATACTTTGATCAAGTGATTGATGTTTTAAAAGAATCAGGATTTCCTGATAATTCTCTTTTTGCAATTGGACAAGATTTAGGAACAGATCATGAAATTATTAGAAAACTTACTTTGGGTGAAGTAAACGATGATACATTAACTACAAAATACTTTTCAATTTTGGTGGTAAAACGTGTCTGATGTATTTTTTGTTGGTTGTGGTCCAGGTGATCCTGAACTAATTACTGTTAAAGCAAAAAAACTAATTCAAAAAGCAGATGTTATAGTTTATTCTGGTTCATTAATTCCTGAACCAATTTTGAAATTATGTAAAAAAGGAAAATTACATGATGCAGCTGGAATGGTTAGAGAAGAAATTTTTGATGTACTATACAAGAATGCAAAAAAAGACAAACTAGTTGTTAGATTACATGATGGTGATCCATCAATTTATGGTGCAATAAAAGAACAGATTGATAATTTAACAAAAAAAGGAATAAGCTCAACAGTTGTGCCTGGAGTAACTGCATTTTTAGCCTCGGCTGCAGCTTTAGGTACTCAACTAACACTTCCTGGAGTTACACAAACAATTATTGTAACAAGGGCTGAATCTAGAACTAAAGTTCCAAAGAGAGAAAAAATTTCAGAACTTGCAAAACATAAAGCAACTTTAATTTTTTATCTTAGTGTTCATTTAATTTCTGATCTAGTAAAAGAAGCAATAGCTGGCGGATACAAAAAATCTACTCCAGTAGGTGTTGTGTATAGAGCAAGTTGGAAAGATCAAAAAATTATTAAAAGTACACTAGGTGATATTGCAAAAAAACTCAAAGAAGAAAAAATTACAAGAACTGCTATTGTAATTATTAGTGATGTAATTGATCCTGAAACTTATGAGTATTCAAAATTATATGATAAGAAATTTTCTCATGGGTATAGAAAAAAAAAATAAAAAAGTGGTTTGTCTAAGTGTTTATAGCAGTTGAACCTGTCATTTCTATAGTCCAGTTGACAGTAAGTGAATCACCATCGTTCAATGTGATTGCAGTGTTGGCACTGTTGAAATCTTTGTATGCAAAGATTCCAGATGTTGCTCCTGTGCCATTCATTAAACTTGCGCCATAAACAGCTTGACTTGCAGCACTAGAAGTGAAAGTTGAATCAATTAAGACAGTTGCTTCTGCTGATCGAGAAGTTTGTCCAACTGCAACTACACTCATTGTTGGTGCTGCATCTGTGTTTGGGTCCAATCCATTAGTGGTGTATATGTTGGCTGTTTGATTGAGTCTAAGGTCTACTGTACCACTATCTGAACTATACAATCCAATAGAAGTCTAATCTGATCCATCTGGATCACAACCTGTATCAACTTGATAAGTATCAAGGTTTGCCTGAGTAACTCCAAACAACTTAACCACAGAACAGTTTACACCTAGATTTGTGATTGCATTATCTGTCTGAATGTAAGTCAAGATATTACCGTCACTATCTGTATGGATAGCCTCCAAGTGTCCTGTCATTCCAGCACCACTAGTCATTGCAGATGAATCCATTTGATTAAAAACAAATGTACCATCAGATAGGTTTAATCCCATCATACCAACTGCAAAAACAATTGATGCCATAAAGCCGAAGCTTTGGTATTTTTTCATTAAGTGATGTTATAACAAATGATTAATAGAGCTATTGGCAATTATTTCATTTTTAATGATCCATAACGGAATTTGGTAGCAGTTATGGTGCACCAGTTACACCCATAGATTCAGATATTGAAACAGTATATTTTTTTGGTCCATCATTATCAGTTTCAACAATTACCCCATCATCATTATCATCTTCATCTGCTTGCATTACTGCAAATCCTATTCCTATGGCAGCAAAGACTATAATCCCAATAATTATGATCTTATTCATATTTTATTAATATTAATTATAATATAAAAAGACTAGGAAAATTTTAGTAGCTCTACTAAAGCAATATTGTATAAATGAGAAATAAAATAATATTATTAGGCATTTTCATTTCTTTCTCATTATTCTTATCTAATGTATACGGAGAATCAATACTAATTACTAGTAGTGGAGTTACAGATAAAATAATTTTTGATGGAAGGTGGACAGATGAATATGAATGGAAAGAATCTAGTTATAATAAAATTGATTTTGACGATAATACTAATATAATTTTAAGATCAGCACATCAAGGCAATTTCATTTATGTTCAAATTAATGCAAAAACTGATTTTATTCTTGACAAAGGCTCTGATAATGCTATCGTATGTTTTGATACAAAAAATGATAAGACTATACTAGCACAAAAAGATGATTATTGTTTCTCAACAACACTAAATGGAAAAAACTCATTTACATATCAAGGAGGTAGCCCATTTGCATTAAGCGGAAACTTTGAAAAAATTCCAAATCACAAAGGTTTTGTTGCAATAGGTAGTACTTCTGGTAAATATGATCGATATTCAATCTACCAACATCCAGTTTATGAATTTAAAATTCCGTTAGATGTTTTAGGCCGTTCAGATAATTATGGGTTTTATTTTTCAACTTTTAATGCAAATTCATATAATACATATTCTTGGCCACCACAAATCCAAACAAAAAATTTCATGACAATTCCAAGTCCCTCACAATGGGGAGATCTTATCTCACCTGATAAATCACTTAGTTGAATATTCTTATTTTCACATCTAGCATAATTTTGTTACTAATTAAAAATAATGATAAGTATTTTTTGTAATTACATTCCAAAATTGTTGTAAAAGAAATTTAGTTTAGGCATAAATTTTCTTATAAATTAATATTCATTTGATTATGGATATGGATGAAGTCAAACATGCTACAAGATAATCCAAAATTATCCATAATTTTACCTACTTACAATGAATCTCAAAATATCGTAAGTATAATTGAACTAATTCGCGAAAATATCCCTAAAGGAATTCATACTGAAACTATTGTAGTTGATGATAATTCCCCTGATGGAACTGGAAAAATTGTAGATGAATATGTTTCAAATATTAAAAAAATTGCAGAAAATACCATTAATGTAATTCATAGAAAAACAAAGAATGGACTGTCATCTGCAATTTTAAATGGAATTCAAAATGCAAAAGGTGAAACAATTGTTGTAATGGATTCAGATTTTTCCCATCCTCCACAAATTATTCCAAAAATGATTGAAGTCTTTAAACAATACCATTGTGATCTTGTTGTAGCTTCAAGATACATGACAGGAGGAAATATTCAAGGTTGGCCAACTAAGAGAAGACTAATGAGTAAAATTGCAACCTTAATTGCAAAAAAAGGATTGGGAGTGAAAACAAAAGATCCAATGTCTGGATTTTTTGCTTTTAAAAAAAATGTTATTAACGGATTAAATTTTGATGCATTAGGTTACAAAATTCTTTTAGAAATTCTTGTTAAAACAAAAGGAATTAACATAAAAGAAATTCCATATACTTTTGAAAATAGAAAATTAGGTTCAAGTAAATTGGATATTTCTACAATAATTGATTACTTCAAATCAGTATGGAGACTTTACAAAAATGGAAAAAATAACACAATTGATGAAAAATCTAATTCAATCAAATTTATGTCAAAAGCTGCAAGATTTTTTACTGTTGGAGCTTCTGGTTTTATCGTAAATTATGTAATTTCAACACTTTTCACATCTGGCTTGACAGAATTATGGTATGTTCATGCAAATATTTTTGGTATTATTGCATCAATATCATCTAATTTTATTTTAAACAAAATCTGGACTTTTGAGGATAGAGATTTTTCTACCAAGAAAATATTTTCACAATATGGAAAATTCAGTTTATTCAGTTCAATAGGTGCAATAGTTCAGCTTGGAATGGTATTTTGGTTAGTGGATTCGTATGATGTTTTATACCCACTTGCGTTAATTTCTGCTATTGGAATTGCAGCTTTTAGTAATTTTATCTTGAACAAAAAATTAACTTTTAAAGAAAAACTTTGGAACTAAATTTAATTTTAAAAAAATTAAAATAAAAAGAAACGACTATCGTCTTTTCCCAACTACTCAAATGTAGAAGTAGAGGTTCCTGACGAAAGTCCAGTTGAAGATGGTACAGATGGGAATTTGTCTCCTATCTGTTGCTCAGCTACTGCAGATGCTTCTTGTAGAATCTTTTCAGTTTCTTCGCTTGAAACATCAGACTCCATATTAAATGAGTCTCCTGCAAGTGAATCCATCATGAGTCCGTTGAGGGTCTGGGTCATGTTATTCAATTCCGAGTCAGCTTCTGGCATGAATCTTCCTAATGATGACTTCAATCCCTTCATTGTAGACATCGCAGGTCCGATTGCTACCATAGCATCGCCAAGGTCATGAATAGTTGTAAGTCGTAATTGGACTTGTTCTAATGACATTCTTGCGTTACCGAGCATCTTTGTAACTTTACGAATTTCAGCTAATTCGTTAGACAAAACTCTACTTGTGCTAGTATCATGTTGTTGCATTGCAGTTACCACTCTCTGAAAGAGTTGCGCATCTCTTTCGTGCAGTTTACCTAACATAGAGTCCATTTTTGAGATTTGGACTTGTAGTTTGTTTACTGCAGTTTGAATTCGTGGTTTTAATGCACCTTGAGGTTTTACTGCATCACGTAGTTTGCCAGTTACACTTTGGGTCTCTTGTCGAGCCCATGTACTGTCGAAGTTTGGCATGATTTGGATTTAGAAATTTAGTCTTAATGGACAGTGTAAATTTAGATCAGTTTTGGGGTAAATTTAGCTCACAAAATCTAAATTTTATTGAATAAAGAAAAAATATGACACGTATTGCAGTATTTGATTCTGGTTTAGGTTCATTATCTATAATCAAATCATTGCAAAAACAAATGAAAAGTAACATAATCTATTTTGCTGATTCAAAAAATTTTCCCTATGGAAAGAAATCAATTACAGAAATTAAAAATATTACTACACAAACAATCAAGCTTTTAGAAACTTCATTCAAAATAGACTGTATTATAGTTGCTTCAAACACACTTTCATTTACTTTAGATAAAAACAGAAAAAATATTTTTTATGTACTTCCACCATTAAAAGAAGCAAAAAATATTTCCAAGTGTAACAATATTGCAATTTTAGCAACTAAATCTATTGTTGACAGCAATTTGCTGGACAATTACATAAAAAATCAAAGTGTAACTAATTGTAATATACTTAAAATTAATGCTTCCCCTCTTGTTAATTTAGTTGAATCTGGAAAATTTTATTCAGATAAAGAATTTTGTAGGAAAATTATAAAAAAAATACTTGCTAAATCATTTTATCAACATAATATTGATGTTGTAACATTATCTAGTACCCATTTAGCATTTATTATTGATTTACTTGAAGAAATTTTTCCTCATATCAAATTTTTAGATCCTAGCTTAATACTTGCTAAAAAATTAAAAAAAATATTTATAAAAAATAATTCAAAGAAAAATACAATTAAAATTTTTTCTTCAGGAAATACAACATCTTTTGAAAATAAACTTAAAGAAATTGGAATTAAAAATTCAGTTCATTATTTATCTCACAAATAATTTTACACTATCTAATTAAAAATTCAGTTCATTATTTATCTCACAAATAATTTTACACTATCTAATTAAAAATTCAGTTCATTATTTATCTCACAAATAATTTTACACTATCTAATTAAAAATTCAGTTCATTATTTATCTCACAAATAATTTATTTTAACAAAATTTTATTTTTTTATCATTTTTTAATTTTTATATCATTCATTTTTCACTATTTTTTCCTAAAAACACCCCTTCCATTTTGGTATCAAAAATTTAAATAAATTCCAGCATGGTTGAGCGATCTTTTGAAAATTTCCTCGTGTCTTATCTCTATTTTTTTGTAAGTTATGTTGGATATGGCAATTGATTCATGTAACATCATTAAGATATGTTTTACAGAAATTCTTATCTCTAGAGATTTCTCAGCTTTGATTTCATATCCGATTATTTTTGAAGGTGAACAATTCTGAAATTTTTAGCTATATCCATAATTTTGATTTTAGGATTGTCATTACTTTCATCTGGAACTAATTTTATTGACGCAGAATTAATTCAATATGATCCTAAATCAACTTCAAAAATTTTTGAATTAAAACAAAATGTAAACAGCTATACAATAAATTTATCTGAATCTATTGGAATATCTGAATTCAAACAACAATCTAATAATTTTAAAAAATATCATGTTTCATTACATGAAAAACTTTCTGTAACATCAGATCATAATGAATCATCAATTATTGTAATAAAACATAATTCTGAAAGAAAAGCAATGATGGAAAGAATAATTGAAAAACCAAATAAATTAAAATTATTCCAAGCAAATTCTAAATTAACTTCATCATCAATAATTAATTATGATCAAAATATTGTAAACGATGAATTAGATTTTACTATTTCTGCTTCATCATTTGAAAAATCTCCTTTACCTATTTATCAAATTATTAATATCGTAAAACCAACAAATCTATTTTATAATTTTGAAACTTTTATGTTAACAAATGAAAATGGTTTAACTGAAATCAATTTTGATTCAATTCAAATTTTTAATTCTGATGATCCAATATTTTTAATTTTATTGGCACCTCTTGCAGGTTTTATTTTAATTCGTTATGATAATACACAAATAAAATTTTATCAAATAAAACAATTTTTTACTTTTACATTAATTGTAATTCTTGTTTCATCAGCTGTAATTACTCCAATGTCTGTTTCTTCTTCATATTGGGGTATTGCATATGCAGAAGAATTTTCATTTGAAGGAATAATTGATGATTCTAAAAATAATTTTAATAATTCAACTGAGCCTATCATTGAATCAAACTCTACATCAATAGAACCAGTCATTGTATCTAACACAAATTCAACTGAGCCTATCATTGTATCAAACTCTACATCAATAGAACCAGTCATTGTATCTAACACAAATTCAACTGAGCCTATCATTGAATCAAACTCTACATCAATAGAACCAGTCATTGTATCTAACACAAATTCAACTGAGCCTATCATTGTATCAAACTCTACATCAATAGAACCAGTCATTGTATCTAACACAAATTCAACTGAGCCTATCATTGAATCAAACTCTACATCAATAGAACCAGTCATTGTATCTAACACAAATTCAACTGAGCCTATCATTGTATCAAACTCTACATCAACAGATCTAATCAATGCTACATCAACTGAGCCTATCATTGTATCAAACGCTACATCAACAGATCTAATCAATGCTACATCAACTGAGCCTATCATTGTATCAAACGCTACATCAACAGATCTAATCAATGCTACATCAACTGAGCCTATCATTGTATCAAACGCTACATCAACAGATCTAATCAATGCTACATCAACTGAGCCAATTATTGTACCTGAAGCAACAATTTCATTCCAATTAGATGAATCATATTTGATGATAGTTGTTACTGAAGAAAAAGGAACAATTCAAAATACTGTAAATGCTGGAATTCATACTACATCTTGTGAAGGAACAACAATAATTTCTAATTTACCAGAAAATGAGTATGAAGAAATTTCATTAAATGCACCTAGAATCTTTGATGTAAACTTCCAAATTGAGAATGGAACAAAACACAGAGCATCAACTGATTCAGAATTTTTCTATGTATCAGAACAAGACTTGGAAATTTCTGCAATCATTGATAGTAAGAACCCTCTCAAGAGAGTTGAATTAAGAACTATCACACTAGGACAAGCAGATGATGAATACATTGCAATCAAGATGAATACTGAAGACTTGCTTGTATCTCCAACAACTTATGTAGTCACTGCAACCATCCCTTCATTCCTTATGCAAGATCCGGCAATTTCATACTGGATACATGTAATTGATGAAGAATTAGCAGAAGTTGAATCTGCACATTATACTATGGGTGTAAAACCAATTACTACACCTGATGTATCATTAGAATTAGATGTACCATCAATTAAACAAAGTAATTCTATCGTTAGACCTAGTCTGTACATCAATAATGACAAGTCACCATCATACGGTATTGTATCATTAATTGTAGATGACCAAATTGTATCTGAGAAAGCACAGTTCTTTGATAATGGTCAAACCAAAGTATCATTTGATTGGAAAGTACCTGGTTCACAAGAACTATCATCATATGATATTCAAGGTAAAGTAGACTTGTATGGTATTAGTGAGATTACTGATTCAGCCATACTTTACAGTCATCCACAAACTGTATCTGCATCAGCATATGACATGCAAACTCTAGAAATTATAGAAAAAGATGGAGATGTATTATCTGAACCAGTATTACTCTATGCATCAGATTCTAGAAATGATGAACTTAAATTCAGAGTTACTGCACCAAATGGTCAATGTATTATTGGTTCATCTGATGAATGTTCAGTGCAAGATAGTACTAGAGGAAATAGAGGTGGATTACAAAGTGTACAGTTTAATGATCAAACATTGAGAATCAAATATTCTGGTTCAGATAGTATAATTGAGAGATTTTCAATTACATCAATCGATCCAATTGTAGGTGATTGGAGTATAACATTAGAAACAGAAGAAGGATTAATCCCACAAGCTCAAGCAGTAAAAGACTTGGATGTTAAAGTAAAACACAAGATTCATTCAGAAATTAATACTGTATATTCAGATTAAGGAAATGCAACAGAGTCTGAAAGAATTGAATCAAGTTCAGAAATTTTAATTCTTATTTGCTCCATGGAATCTCTCTTTCTAATTGTAATTGTTTCATCTTCTAGTGTTTGGTGGTCAATTGTAACTGCAAATGGTGCACCAATTTCATCTAATCTTCTATATCGTCTTCCAATAGCACCAGAGTGATCTAAAAATGCATCAAATTTTCTTTTGATATTTAGATAAATTTCATCTGTTTTTTCTTTTAACCCATCTTTTTTGACCAATGATAAAATACCAACATGAGTTGGAGATAGATATGGTTTTAGAGATAAAACAATTCTTTCATGTTCTTTATCATCTTTTAATGAATGCTCCAAAATTGTATATAGACTACGGTCAATTCCCATTGAAATCTCAAATACATGTGGTAATACCTTATCATCACCATCCATGATTTCAAATTTCTCTTTACTTTTTTTAGCATGACTAGTCAAGTCATAGTCTGATCTATAGTTACATGCAACTAATTCCAACCATCCAATGGTTGTTTCAACTTCAAAATCAAATGCAACTTCAGCATAAAATGCCTTTTCTTTATCACCTAATTTTCTGAATCTACTTTTTGTAATATCTATTCCAGTTTTCTCATAAAATTCAGTTAATATTCCTAGATAATATGCTACAAACTTGTTTGGAATAATACCTGATTCAACTGCTTCTTTACATGTCATTGCAACAGGATCTGAATCAGTTTGTACTCTAATAGTAACATCTGCAATTTCTTCAAATTTTTCAACATCACTTAGCTTAGAAGGATTACAAAATACCTCAATTTCTGCTTGATAAAATTCTCTTAGACGTAACAAGCTTTGTCTTGGTGCTATTTCATTTCTAAAACTTTTACCAACTTGTGCGATTCCTAACGGGAGTTTCCCTCTCATTGTTTTGTATAATCTTGGAAAATCAACAAAGATTGATTGACAAGTCTCTGGTCTGAGATATGCTTCTTCTTCTTCAGGACCAATTCCAACTTTGAACATCATGTTGAAATTTTTTGTTTTATCAAAATCCCCCTTACATTTTGGACATTTTATATTATTTTGAGAAATCGCATCATCAAATTCTTCCAAATTTGCACTTTCAGGAATTTCTATTTTAGTAATTTCAGCAATTGTTCTATCTGCTCTAAACGTTGAATTACATTTTGTACATTTGATTATTGGATCTGCAAAATTTCCTAAATGCCCTGATGCTTCAAAGACTGATTTTGACATGATTTGAGAGCCATCAATCTCAAGCATTCCATCTCGTCTAATTAATTCCCTTCTCCATAATTGTAAAAATTTATTTTTTAAACCAACTCCAGTTGGTCCATATTCCCAAAATCCAGCTTGTGCATCAGAATAAACTTCACAGCTAGGAAAGTAAAATCCACGCTCAAGTGCTAGTTTCATCACTGCTTCATAGTCCATTATATCATCTCTCTAGTCATAAAATAAATCTCTACGCAAATCCCTTTGCAATTTTGATATTCTCAAAGTCATCTCTGTCATCATCAATTGGTGTTTCTAAAATTATGGGGATTTTTTTCTTATTTGCAAACTTTACTACTGCACCAATACCTTCAGCACCAATTCCACCTAATCCTAAATGGTAATGTCTATCTAAATTACAACCAATTTCTCCTCTTGCATCATTTAGGTGTAAAATCTTCAAATGTTCAATTCCTACAAATTTGTCAAATTCATCAAAAACTTTTTTCACATTAGATTTTGTTCTTAAATCATATCCTGAAACAAATGCATGACAAGTATCAAAACATACACCAAACTTTTTTGCAGGTTTTAATTGATTAAAAATTTCTCCTAACTGCTCAAACCCATACCCTACAGAGTTTTTTTGCCCTGCAGTATTTTCTAAAAGAATCATAACATCATTTTTTATTTCTCCAGCTTTATTCAATGCATCAACTAATCTCTTAATCCCACCTTCTTCACCAGTTCCCAAATGACTTCCAAGATGAGTAACCAAATATGGAATTCCTAATTGTGCACATCTCTCAGTTTCACTAATCAAAGTTTTTAGGGATTTTTCAAACCCATCTTCTTTTGGAGTGGTTAAGTTTGGTAAATATGGCATATGTGCACAAGTTGCAAATCTATCAATTCCACTAGACTCTAGTTTTGATTTAAAATCAGAAATATTCTCATCTGTCAGTTCTTTTGCATTCCACCCTCTTGGATTTCTAGTAAATATTTGAAATGCAGAACATTTTCTTTCAACTGCATTATCTACTGCTTTGTCAATTGATCCAGAAATTGAGACATGACAACCAAGTTGCATATGTCTCAAATCTCTTAAAACATAATTTAAACCAGCATTCAGATTTTAAACCAGATTTTTATGTAAATTCAGTAAACCACTTGTATGCTAGCACTTGGACAAGATGAAATAGCAAAATATCCCTTTCTAGCAGATGCTGGACAATATCTCAAAGATAAGGGCTTCACACTTGAACAGTTTGGAGTGGATCCTGATCTTAAAGAGCTGATTTTAAAGGCATATGAGCGAATTCAAGTAGCAGCAGACGGTAAAATCTACAAATCTGATCTAATCGATAATCAAGTATCAAAAGAGGCTGCACTACCAAGAGAAGTATTTTCATTTCTCTTAGCTATTGTATTGTTAAAACTCAGTGGAATGCATACTCTGATTAAGAGATTCTCACTAGCTGAAGCAAGACGTGCAGAAAAATATCTAGAAAAAGATCTTGCAAATATTTCAGATGAATCAAAAAATCAATTAGCAGTTAGAGTAATTGATGATTTATTTTCTGTTAAAGTAGAAAAACAAGATGATTATTTTACAATTCCAGTATCTGATTATTTGAAACACTCTATTAATTTTCATGAACGAGAATGGAAATTAATTAACAGACATGTAGAAAATGGGAATGTCCTTTTATCCCCACATGAAACAGTTAGATTAATCAGAAAAGAACTTGGAACTTATATCAATTCAAAAATAGTTAATGCAAAAACTCCTACAATGATTCCTGGTTTTGAGGATTCAGTAAATAAACTAGTTTTATTATCAAAAAAATTTAAAACATTTACTGTAACTACAGGAGAATATCCACCATGTGTTAAACATGCACTAGAAATTTTAGAGAAAGGAGAAAACCTTCCACATTCTGGACGATTTATGCTTGCAACATTTCTATTATCTAAAGGACAAACAGTACAACAAATTGCACCACTATTCAAAAATGCACCAGACTATAATGCTAGAGTAACATTATATCAACTAAATCATCTAGCTGGAACTTCAGGAAGTGGTACACAATATTCATGTCCATCATGTGAGAAGTTAAAAACACAGAGTCTATGTTTTGCAACATCTGAATGCAATAATATAATCAATCCTTTACAATTTGGAAAGAAAAAACAATGAATGAAAATAATTTAAAATTTTTAGAAGAATCATTTAAAAAATATTATTTTGAGCACTCTGAATTAATTCTGGTACCTGAACGTTCATCTGAACGTGAATTCGGTTTCCAGAAATTCAATTCAGGAATGACACGTCATATTTCAATTAAAGATGATAAAGAATTACATTTACTGTGTATGCAAAATACACCTTCTGATGTTTATTGTTCAAATGCATACTATACATTTCCAAATTTACCAATGAATGAAAAGGATTGGAAAGAAGCTGACTTAATTTTTGATATTGATGCAAAAGATCTGAATTTATCTTGTAGAGAAAATCATACTATATCAATTTGTAATGACTGTAATGAAATATCAAAAAATCATGTGAAATGTTTAAAATGTAATTCAATAAAACTAGAAAAAAAATCACTACCGTGTAAAAATTGTATTAATTCATCAAAAATTGAAGTAACAAAATTATCTGAAATTTTAATTAATGATTTTAAAATTAACAAAGAAAATATCCATGTTTATTTTTCAGGTAATGAAGGATTTCATGTTTATGTCTATAATTCACAATTTCAACAAATTGGTTCTAGAGAAAGATCAGATCTTGTAGATTACATCATGTTTAATGGTGCTATTCCTGAAACATTTGGAATGAAAAAATTCAAACCAAACCGTTCATCTTTTCCTGACTTTGGAAAATCTGGATGGCAAGAACGATTCTCAAAACAAATATTTGGTTCAAAATCAAAACGTTCAAAAATTATTTCAGAATTACTTGCAAATGGATATTCCTCATTTCAAAAAACACTTGATGATTTATCAAATAGTATAGGTGTAAAAATTGATCCAAATGTAACAATGGATATTCATAGAATTTTTAGAATGCCTGGTTCAATTAATAGTAAAAGTGGATTGACAAAAATATTCTGCAAGGATTTATCAAAGTTTGATCCATACAATGATGCATCATATATTGCAGATGATTCAGTTGAAGTAATTGCAAATTGTCCTATGGAGTTTAAACTAAAAAACAAAAAATTTGGACCATACACTAATGAAAAAATTACAATTCCTAGATTTGCAGCAGTTTACATGATTTGTAAAAAATTAGCTACATTGGCTTAATTTTACCGGTAAGACATTAATTTACCAAATCCAAACCAAACATGATTTTGTATAGCGCCTCTACTGATAAGCAAGCTCCGCCTCCTGATGCTGGAAAATACATCAGATTAGCCATTATAGCTATAATGGGAATAGCAATTTTTGCTACAGTTGGAAATCAGGCAGTAATTTTATCGATGAATTTCTCAGAATTTGGTGATCAATTTACAAAACCTCTCTTTTACACATTGCTTTCAACAATTATTTTATCGATAATTGCACTTGTACGTGTAAATATCTCTGGACGTTCTTCAATTTTTTGGTATGCTGTAAGCACTGGAATTGGATTAATTGGACAAGGACAACAACAAATCACAAATAATATTCCAAGTTTTAGAGATTACAAATTATCATCAGTACAATTTGTAATCTGGCAAATTACCAAAATTTTCCTCTTTGGAGCATTCTTTGCAAATATTATGTTTGGATTTGCAGTAATGTCCTTTATTGATGGAAATACTTTGGGAATTGAAAACTTACCAAAATTATTTTCATTACCATTTGTAACACCCGAAACTAATCCAAATTATGCAGCTGAAAATGTTGTTCCAATGATACCTGCACTAGTAATTTTGATTCCACCAATTCTTGCAGCAATTGGATTACGTTTGGTTTTGTATGTAGGAATTCATAGAATAATTAATGTAATTACATCATTTCTTCAAGACTCTAATGAAGGAAAACCTAGATTCTTAAATTATGTTTCAACAATTGAAGGAATAATTGGTATTGGAATAATTTGGGCAGGGTTTAATCTATTTTTTACTGATCAAATAGATTACAATACAAGATATGTTATTGGTGGAACTTTACTTGTTGGTTCAGCACTAATTACATTTTCAATTATTGACAGAATTAGAGCACGTGTTTTAACTCATATGTTTAAGCGAGATGTATACATTAGAATTTTAACAATACTTGCAATTGCAATTATTGTAGTAGGTGTTGTTTCAGTTAACAATAGTATTGCTGATGCAAAAAAGATTGAATTTTTAGGACCATACACTGCTCAACAAATTGGAGTAAATAGATATCTTGGAGAATTAAACGATGTTCAAGAAAATATCCATGATCCACAATTAACCTCAGTTTCTCCAAATAATATTAATAATTACATAAAACAAAACAGTGATGTCTTAGATGTTATTAGAATTTGGGATTGGGAAGCAGCTTTTGCAAAATTAAAACCTGAAATTGGTCTTATTCCATATGTAAACTTTGAAGACAATGATATTCTTCGTTTTAACAATACCCTATATTGGACAGCCTCTATGAAGCCAATTTTACCAACATCTGTTAGTCTTGAGAATAGATGGTATAATGAACATCTGGTATACACTCATGTTCCAAATGGATTTCTAACTTTAGAGGCTACTGATGGTCAGATTGTTGATAGTGGAGAATTTTTCAAACAGAGAGAAATTTACTATGGTGAAGGTGGTCTATTTGAGACAACTTGGTCTGGTTATCCTAATTCTAGAGGTTCTGATAGTGCAGAACTTGGAGGAGTTTCATATTCTGGTTTAGGTGGATTAGATGTTTCACCACCCCTTAGTTGGATATTTGAGCCAAACTTTTTGTTGTCATTTCCATCAGAATCAGTTCACATTATGAGATACAAAGATGTCAATGACAGAATGGAAATTCTATACCCTTATTTCTTGTATGATCTATTTGGTCAAGAATTAGATTCACTTCCAGTAACTGATGGAACAAACTCTTACTGGTTAATTCCATTAATCATTGGATTTGATACTCATGATGTTCCATGGTCAGTCGGAAATCCATACTTGCGTCTAGTAGGTTATGCATTAGTCGATTCATACAATGGTGATATTCAATTATTAAAAACCGGTGATGATTTCTTTTCAGAAATGTTTGCTAGTCAATACTCTGAACATTTTCAACCAATGCCTACTTGGCTAGAAGAACAAATCAGATATCCTGTTGAATTATTTAATTGGAAAACTGAAATGTACAATATTTACCATGTAGATAATGTTGAGACATTTATTCAAGCAAATGAATTCTATGAAATTCCTCGTGGATTAGATACTTACTATGTAGAAGCAAAACCACCTGGATTTGAACAAACAGAGTTCTTAGGATTACTATCTTTAGAATTAAGAGGTTCAGAAGGAAGAAATCTTGCAGGATACATGGTAGTTGAAAATGATCTTACTAATCTAGGAGATTTACAATTCTATGAAATTCCATTAAATTCAACAACAAAATTAATTGGTCCCACTGCAGTTAGAGAAGCACTTGATAGAGATCCAGAATTTGCTCAACTAAAGACATTGTTAAGAAACCCAAGAATCGGTGACAATATTTTATATCGTGTAGGAAATCATGATGTTTACTTTATTCCAGTATATACTGCAGGTGCAGGTGGTGTAGTAGCTCAATTAGGTACAATTGCTGCAGTTGGTGCTGCATTTAATGGAGAATACTTTGTTGGATTAGGTGAAACCCAAGAAGAAGCATTTGAAGCATATTTGAAGAAAGTTTCAGGTGTTGCATCAATTAGTACTGTAGCTGATGATGATTATGTTGAACTAGTTAGAAGTGATAGAATTGATATTCTAAAATCTATATTTGAAGAAAATGATATTTCAATTGCAGAACCAACATCAATTCAAATTCCACTATCATTTAATGAAGGCCAATTATTCTTCTTTACAGAAAATGATCGTGAAGATGCTGAAGAATTTTTATCACAATTCATTGATGACTTTGTAATTCCACGTAGTGATAGAGTTTTCATGTGGCATGAAGAAAACAATCTCAATATTGGAACAATTCTAGTTAAAGATGGAATACCTGAGATACATTATGTATCAATTGAGGTAGGTAACTAATTGCTTTTAGTTGTGGATAATGGATCTATTTATACAAAAAACTTAACTAATTTTCTTAATAAAAAAAATATCTTATTTGAATTACAAACTCCACAATTTTTGGAATTGAATTCATTAAAAAATTATAATTCTATAATTTTATCTGGAAGACGAAAAAATGAAAAAAAAATCAATGAAATTAATTCTAAAATAATTAATTTTTCAATTAAAAATAATTTGAAATTATTAGGAATTTGTTATGGTGCAGAAATTCTAGCATTAACTTTGGGTGGCACAATAAGAAAATCACAATCACTTCAAAAAGGAAATGAAACAGTAATTATTTTAAAAAATAATTTAATTTCTGAAAATAATTTAACCGCATTTGAAAGTCATAATTTTGAGATTGCAAAATTACCTGATAGATTAATTTCACTTGCTAAATCAAATAATTGTCAATATGAAATCATTCAATATGAAAATAAGCCGATCTTTGGAACTCAATTTCATCCTGAAATGAGCCTGGATGGTCATAATTTGATTGAGAAATTTTGTTTACTATGATTGGTTTTAATATATCTGAAAAATTCTTTGGTTTGTGGAACAAGAAATTCATGAGTTAATTTTACCAATTTTAGATGAGGAAAATACTTGTTTACCATTACCAATTAACGTTGTTTCAAAATATTGGAACATTGAATTGTCTTTAGCAGAAGCACAAGAAACAGCAAAAAAATATTCTGGGTTTGATGGTAGTATACTAATAGAGGGAATAGAATCTGCAGAAAGAAATGGATTATCATGTAAAATTTTACGTTCATCTTTATCTGAATTAAAAAAAATTATTGATGCTGGTATTCCACCTATTGTAATTCTTCCAGGGATTCCTGAAATTACACAACATGCTTCAATAATTACTGGTTATAATGATGAGGAAAAAACAATTCTTCATTATATTCAAAAAGGTAATCAAAAAGGAGAGCAACAAGAAGGAGCTATTCCACAAGAAATTTTTGAAAAAGAATGGAATGAAGAAGGACAATTATTGATAGTTTTAGCACCATCAGAAATCATTTCATCTATAACTTTTGAAAATGATTCTAGCGATAAATCAAATAGATTATGTTTTAATTCTGAAAGATCAAATATTTTAAATAATTCATCTGAATCAATTGAATATTTACAAAAAGCTATACAAATCGATCCTAACAATTCTACTGCTTTTCATTTGTTAGGAAGTATAATGAATAGTCAAAATTTATCTGATTGTATAAAGAACTATGAACAATGTTTAGAGATTAACAACAAATCATATTTGACTTTTAATGGATTAGGAAATTTTTATCTTAAAACAAATGAATTTGAGAAAGCAGAAAATTCTTACACCAAAGCAATTGAAATTAATCCTAAAAGATCTGCTAAAATTTATAAAAATCGTGCTTTTCTTAGAGAAAAAAAAAATAAGAATTCTGATGCAAAAGATGATTTAAAATCATATCTGAAATATTTTCCACAAGCATCAGATAGAGGAATAATAGAACAAGCAATAAGAGAATTGTAATGCGAAGTACGGGATTTGAACCCGTGACCTTCAGCTTGGGAAGCTGACATCTTACCAGACTAGACAAACTTCGCTTAGACATAATTCATTGATTATGATTAAATATCTTAATTACAAAATAATTACATGGATGCAAGATGTCCTGAATGTGAAAAAGTTG